>Ga0007805_1000133_pt1 | contig 26164 bp, 56 predicted proteins | sample CryBogCBE24Aug09_FD_71231 | JGI IMG/M metagenome (GOLD analysis project Ga0007805, IMG submission 71231) | Freshwater microbial communities from Crystal Bog, Wisconsin, USA - CBE24Aug09 | ecosystem: Environmental > Aquatic > Freshwater > Lake | place: Crystal Bog, Wisconsin, USA | collected... | reverse complement strand
ATAATTAAAGGTGGTACTACATATAGTATAATAGAAGAAATTGTATCAGATTATCCAGCATTTTTACAGAAACAATTTAATTTAGCATAAAATGGACTATCAAAAAGCACGAAGCATTAGAAAAAAGAGTCTTTTATCTCTCATCAATCAACAAAAGTTTGGTGAAGGTAAAAGTATTACTGCTTCTATCGGTGGTGCAGTTTCTCAAAAATTTCAAGCCAAAGCCAAAGGTATTAAAGAGAGTTTGGATCCTTTAAATTGGGTCAGAAAAGCCACAGGCAAAGGTGCTTTTGGTGATTTTGCTGTTACTGGTTTGGGTAGATTGTTTGGTCGTAGTGATAAAGATATCAAAGCATTTGGTGGTATTGGCCGCAAGAAAATCAAAGGTAAGAAAGATCCTCAATTTACTACTATTGCTGCAGGTCCAATTAAACCATTGAAACGTGGTGATGGTGTGGCTGATGTACTGGCCAAAATGTATAACTTTATGATGCAAAATGAAGAATTACATAAACTCAACCATGAAATTGAGAAAGCATTCAAACAAGAAGAAATGGATGAAGATGACCGCAGACACAATGAGTTGGTCAGAACTATCAAAAAATATTTAAAAGTACCAAAAACTCCTGCAGAAGAAAAGAAAGATGGCGGATTGTTTAGTGGTATAATGGATTTCATTAATGATTTAAAAGAAAAGTTTGAGAATTTATCTAAACTTTTGACGCCAATGATAGAAGCACTAAAAAAAGATTGGCTAATGAAATTTATTACAGGTGAATTTGGTGCTCTTTTTGCTTTGCCAGCTTTAGGCATAGCTCTAAGTGCATGGATGCTTGATTGGTCAAAAGATAAAGAAAAACAATTAGCAGACAAAGGTGATGTTAGAGGATTAGAAAAACAGGTCCGAGCAACCAATGCTGTTGGTGGTAGTGAAGTTATGTCGGTAGAGAATGAAAAACTTATGGACGATTTGGTTGGAGAAAGATTAAAAGAATCTAAAACACCAGAAGGTCAAGCGGCATATCAAGTTTGGTTGAAAGAACATCCAGAAAAAACTTCAGCAAAAACTTATAATAAAGATACTGGTGTAGATGAACTTGCTGCTGATTATTTAAAAGCAAAAGGTTATAAAGCAACAATAGAAGCACCAAAGAAAGAACAAGAAGAAGCTTACGCTTGGGCTAAGGCATCTAGAGCAGAAATTAAAAAAGGAAATACTGTAAGTGTTCCTCAACAACAAGCTCCTGCAACTCCTGCGCCACCACCTAGTGTGCCAGCACCAGCAACACCTTCAACACCAACTGCACAACCAGTACAAAAATCTGCCAATCCACCGGTACCTGAAACGGCACCAACACAAGCATCAACAGGTGGTGATACTCAACCAATCGTTTCTGTAAACAGTAGTACTAATACTATTGGTGATAAATCTCCACCTAAGATTGTACAAACAAATACGGCAAGAGCAAGAAATGCTGACCTTGACCGTTATTTGATGAGTATTTCAGTTGTGGTTTAACCAATAAAAAACCCACCTTTCGGTGGGTTCTAAACCAAGGGGTGGGAGGTTTATTCTTCTTCTGCTAGTTTAGCAAAATAACTCAGGTCATCATCTTCTGTTAAATCTGGTTCAACAAAGGGTGAATCTTCTGCTGCTGGTTTAGGTGCTGAACGAGTCTGTTCTTTGATTGTCTCAACAGTAGTCTTAGGTGTTGGTGTTTCACCATTCAAACCTAGAACTTTATCAAGACGTTTCTTCAACTCATCATAAGACTTGAACTCTTTATCAGCAATCAAATCACTCAGAGCGAATTCACGCTTATAAACATCTTCCATCTGACCATCATCTTCAAATAATGCTGATGGTGATTCAAATTCAGACTTATCATAATTCTGATAACCTTCTACCTTACGAATCTTCAACTTGAAATTAGCACCTTTCCATAAATCAAATGGATTGATTGCTTGTTCATCTTCAAACTGTGGGTTCATTGCTTCGGAGATTTTATCAAAAATCTTTTTACCAAAACGGAACAACTTCACTTTACCTTCATTTTCAGGATGTTTTGGATCAGAAACAATGTATACGTTGGCAATATAATCCAACTTACGTTTCTGTTTACGAACTACATCTTTATTAGCTTCAATACCTGACTGCCATAATGTAGAATTGTGTTCACAAACAGGACATTGCTTGTTAAGTGTGGTTAAACAATTATCAATTAACCAACCACCAGGTCCTTGAAAACCATGTTTATGAATCTTGACCCATGGCAGAGCATCATCACCATCTTTTTCAGATGCAGGTAGAAAACGAATAACGGCCATGCCATTACCTGCTTTATCTACTTCTGGCTTCCAAAAGTTTTCTGATTTATCTGAACCTGCTTCGGGGTTTTGATTGAGTGCCTCAACTGCTTGTTGTAATTTGCTGAGGTTGCCTGATTGGCGTTTGAGATTAGCGAAACTCATTGTACTTCTCCTTATTAACGGTGTATAAACGGAATATAAACGACTTATTCAAATTACTTCTCATAATCAACTACTATATCATAATATTTAGTAAAAATCAAGCTTCTCGAGCAAATTCTTTGTGGTGTTTTTCTCTAAAAATTTTAACAGTATCAATGGCATCTTTTTTTAAAATAAAACTACCAAGATGATACATTTTGTTTTTATAACCAACTTGAGCTATCCACCTTTTTTGATTTTCACGCCAGACAACACCTTTATATCCACTTTTATTATTTTTTGGAATTTTTTGATTATAACCATTTTGATTATAATCTGCTGGTCTTAAATTTTCAATTCTGTTATTATCTTTATCACCATTTATATGGTCGATATATTCTGGTAAATATCCGTGATGATATAAAAATATCAATCGGTGTTTTAAATAAATCTGTTGTTTGATACAAATGTGGTAATATCCAGTTTTCATTTTTGTTCCGGCTTTTTTACCTACATTATTTTTAAACCAATGGTGATTTTTCCAATATAATTCACCATCTTCATAATTAAAAAGGTGTTGTAATATTTCTTTAGATAATGAATTATACTTTAAACTAGGTTTCATGATTAAACATACATTTTAAGTATTGCCAGAGTGGTTGGCCAATCTTTGTGAAGAATGCCAATACCACCTTTTGCTTTCCATTGTTCGATAACGGATTCAGTATCATCAATGATAATCTTATCAGGTGCTGCATACTCTTGTTTCAGTCTTTTACCTGGAACAAAGTTTGGAGTGAATGTAATACCATGTGTCTGTAACCATATCAATTTCTGTTTAGAAATCGCATCATATCTTTCCTGACTTGCTGTTGAGGATAGAATTTGAGTAGGTACAGAAGCCTTACGGAGAAATTCAATTCCTTCCATAGTTCCTGGCATCAATTCTAATGTTGCAAATTGACCTGTAGCAATAAACTCATCAAAGAATTTATTGAACTGTTTATTCTTTTCTGCCTCTCTTGGCATCATCTTGTATAACTCTTGATATCTCTTGGTGAAATCAGCAATAACTCCATCCATATCAAGATATATACAACTAATTTGTGGCTTACGCATATTCTTTAATTTTTTCTTTCAAATTCTTTAAAAACTTTTCTTTATCATACTGTATAAATGGTGTATACTTTTTAATCAATCGGTGCCAGAATGGCCAAATAATATCTTCAGTAACTTCCTTTTCCCATCGAGGCATACAACCTACCAAATCAACCAAAATACAAACCGATTCTAATGTTACTTCATTCTTCATCAACTTAGTGATAATCATTGGCCAACCGCCACCGTGGCATCTCAATATATCATCTCTTGTCCAAGACTCGGCACCATCTACCAAATCAAACAAGTATATTATATCATTATTAAAAGTATAAGTCAAGGCCTGTTGAGTTTTTTGCCATTTTAGGTAATTTTCCTCACCTTCAGTACCAGTCATATCACCTACCCACTTATCACCTTGTAGAAAGTTTGCCACATAAAAATCTCTAAGTTCTTCTAAAGAATATTTACGGGACAATTTATAGAATTGGTACTTATCTTTTCGTACCATAAAGGACTGCTTTGATACATTCGTCTTGCCATTATATTTAAAGTAATCGTAAGAATCGGATGTAAAATGTAATTTTATAGCATTATATAAAGCAAAGGCCGCAAAGCCTGTGTTTTCACTCATATTGGTAGTTTACTAGATTTCTTAATTAAATTTAAACTTTGTGCTTCTTCTTTAATCTTGGCTTTGAGTGCTGAACTAATTAAACTGGCAGCAACTTCTATTTCTAATTCTGTTTCTTTACAATGATGGCAGATGGCATCCATTAAACCTAAATGTTCATCTGCCGCCAATTGTTCAATCATCATACTAAATTGTTTAATCTCATCTCTTGTAGGCATCTCAAATATTCTTTGCTTTATAAAATATGTGGTGACCAATTTGTGTAACTCGTTGTAAGTTCCAACCTGGATTCACCTGTGTGTTATGATAGTATAACGCATTTGTTCTCGCTATTGTATCATGAACATCTGGTTCCGTCAAGGCCTTTCTTGCAACCATTTCAGATTCATCGTAGGCATACTTGTCTCTTACCAACATATTTTTCATACAAGTCCATGAAAACTGGCATACCACCAACTTATTAACATAACTACGTTGGTATACCACTTCACATACTGTACCACCAAACTTTGGATCGTTTGCACGATTGATTGTTACCTGTGCTACTGCCAATTTACCTTCATAGGACTCTGTTGCGGATTCAAAATAAACATTATCTGCAAGGCACTTTAATTGTTTATTGAAATCTTCACTCACTTGTTGTTCTACTACCATTTGAGTAACCTCTTGTGAAATAGATGGGAATGAATATGCCAATAAAGCACAACTTAACAACAATAATATAGCTTTTGATTTTGATGCGAACATCATATCTCCTTTTGTTTACGGTCGTTACTCTGACCTTGGACCCAAGTACTTCTGACTTTGTGATAGGGTTTGTGGAACGATTGTTTCTGTTGCCAAGTACAATCGCTGGAAAACTCCGACAGGTGTTTAGGCTGCCAGTGCGTAACTTTCATCGTTAGCGTTTAATTTAATTTGCTTCTTCGACCGAGTGTCCTCAATCCTAACGGCTTTCGCTTTGCCGATTCTCCATTGTTCTAATTATTGCCATGTCGAATCTATTTCCGGCCCATCATAATCGTACATTAGGATTGGTTTTCATATACGATTATGGTGGACCGGGCTGGTACTGCCCCAGCGTCCACAACAACTTTCAAACAACTTCTACGAATTACTTAACTGCTTCAGTATGCTTGCCTTTAAGGCTTTTCTTCAACAGTTTAAACCAAAGTTTTTTCACTTTACTCATATTGTGATTAACTTCAGCTTTATATAATTTTTTAACTAGTTCTTTTACTTTCATTTTCGCCTCTTAGTCCGACCCACCACCTATTTTATTCGAAATAGGAAACCATTATATCATTATATTTAGGCTTTGGCAACATTTTTGTGGTAATAATCAATCGCTTTTACCAATCCAGGTATGTGGTCAGCGGTTTTCTGCTGAAATACCAAAGGTTTTTCGTTCTCAACTGCCATAATAATTACCAGATTATCAATTGGTGTACCAATCATTTCTTCATACATCAAAGCATATGCTGATGTTTGCCAAAAGTATCTTCAATGTGTGCCATTTCTTTAATTTTCTTTGATGTTTTAAAGTCAATAACAGATAATACACCATCAAATTCACCAATACAATCCACACGACCTGCCATGCCTAATTGTTTAGACCACAATACACATTCTTGATAATGAATATTGTCGATACGATTCAATTGTGGCTTAATTGATTGGAACATCTCCAACGCATCAGGCATGATTGTGCCTAACTTCTCATTGTTTAGATATCTCTCGCATAAGGTGTGTACATTGGTGCCTCGACCTGTTGCTTGTTTGGAGATTCTATTAGCTTCTGCTTCACCAACTCTTTTACGCCATTTCATGATACCCTCTTTCTTTTGGGCGCCAATCACAGTAGTAACAGAAGGCAATTTAGTACCATCAGGTAGAGTATAATACCTCATGCCATCAGGAAAGGTTTCAGATTTTAAGTCATCGAGGACTTTTGGTGGACAAAAGGTAAATGGCATATTATTCTACTATTATATTAATTGCAATACTTACTCGTACATCATTACTTAGATTAGTAGTAACCGAGTGTATTAAATATCCTGGGAATATTACCAATGTTCCTTCTATTGGTGATACTTTATAAAATGTTCTACCTAATTTGATATTATCTGAGATTATTTGGTTGTCGTTCCAATTTACCGAACCCCTAGGATCATGTAGTAATAAATCTCCTGATGATTCAGGCACACGAACATAATATACTGCCACCAAAAAACGTTCAGGATGAAAATGTGGACTATCATCTTGTAATGGTTCAATTGGATTTTGTCTTGCTTCAAATTTAATTGAATTATAAGAGGGTTTATGAATCTTAATAATTTCAGTTATCTCTTTGCTAACTTCATCTTTTAACTTTGCAATTGATTCACCAGGCAAATCAAAATAATTACCACCTTGATAGTTTAATCCTTCTTTTAATAAAGATAGATTAAATTCATTATCATCAGTAAGTTTTTTAGACCAAAAAGGTGTTCCAAAAAGTATTTGTGTATTCATATTACTTGGTTCTATACTTACTCAGTTCATTCTCAAAGAGTTCAATCTTCTCAGGAGTGATTACTGTCTCATCAATTCTCTTTTGTAATGCCTCAGCATAATCTTCAAGTTGTTTGATTTCACCATCATAATGAAAAGTTTGTGTAATCTTTTTGGTATCGTAGGCATCCATGATGATATGATATCTATCTTCGTCACCATCATTTCTAATTTGGTGCCAATCATTGACCCAAACAATATAAGCAGAACCTGCTTCCATATGTAAGTTAATACCGTCACAAATGAAAACACTTTTTTTATTTGTCCATAATGGAATGTGAATTCTAGCTATATACTCTTGTTTAGGTCCATCACTATGAACTAATGATTTGGAACCTGCTTTCAAACAAGTAATTCTTGCTCGCCTAGGATAAAAACCTAACGATTCAATTTCATCTAACAATTTTTTAATCTCACCTACACATGCCTGTGTTGGAATCTTGTACAACATTGAATGTGTAATTCCAAGATATTTTAAAGTCTCATAGTTGTTTGAATTTTTTGGAAAGAATACTTCTTCTAAAGAAGTACCTTGTTCGTTTTGAAAGAATTCAAAACCATCTCGCCAGTCACCAGATTGACTTAGTAAACTCCAACCACCAAAACCATTATATTGTGGCGTTTCATATTCTTCACCTTGAATAACTTGGTCACCCAAAGTAAATACAGATTTCTTTACTTCTTCTCTTAATTTTTCAAGGTCAAATTTAATATCTAGTTTTTCGTAAAACATTATACACCTTTCAACATATTACATACTTCATTATAACTATACTTATTAGTTGCTAATTGTAACACTTCTCTAACCTCTTTGGCAAGAGTATTTGATACCACACCATGAATCACCTTATTATTAATCAGTACTATATCAAATTGTTTCGCCTGAAACCCACCCATGAATACCAAATCTTCTGGTTGGTAAATATGACCTTCGCCATGGTCAGCATATTCACTTAATGTTGGGTTTGGTTTACTTGTATAGAAACTGGTGTAATAGTTACCAGGTTTAATATAACAATTGAATGCTGCCGTTTCTACAATGTCTGTGTGTGCGGGTAGATTATCATTTATCATTAATAGTGATGAGTAAAAATCTTTGTGTACTTCTGAAGGTAAAAGAGAGTAAATATATGATAAGATTGGAGATTCAACATCATAGTATCTTATACCATAGAACTCTTTATCATCTGGTCTTGTGGAAAACTCAATTTGTTTTTTTAATATATTGACGCCACCAATATGAACATTACCAATTATTTTAAACATCAATTAATCCATGGTCTTTTAATATGTTATAAACAGATTCATAACTCATACCTGTGGTCATCGTGAGTGCCAACCTAACATTATCAGAAGTAATTTCTTCTACACTATGCATCTGTGTTGTATTTAATAGATATACATCATATGGTTTTGCCTCATACTGGTCAACTAATGTAAGATTATACGGTTTAATACTACAAGCACATTCACCACTTATAAACTTATCATAGTTACAACCAACACAATCTTTAGCAATCTCTTTGTAATCTGATTGGTTTGTGGATGAATAGAATCTTGTGATGGCATGATTATCTGAGAGGTAGATATTAATCTTACATTGAATGCCTTGGTCACGGTGAGGTACAACTTTACCACTAATTGCTAAATGTGTTGTGAAGAATTTATCTTGATATGGCTCTGGTACAATAATGGAACTATCAACATCAACATATGAATATTCAGCCAATGAACCTGCACAGATGTATTGTGACCCCAATATTTTAAAATTGATAAACTTGGCCAAATCAATAGGTTTTAATTTTGTGTAATATGGATTCATAATAGTTTTTCTATCTTAATCATTGAATTAATCCAACTTGATATCACCAATTGATCTTTACTATCATCAGTTAATTTGTAACTGTAATCGGTAGATAAACTTACTCTCAAGTTATTATCTTTATTGGCAGTTACCCCATGTAACACATATGATGGAAAAAATACTAAATCACCGATTTCAGGTTTGATTTGTTTGATTGAAGTGTGGTGTTCACCTATTTTACCTGTGTCCAAATAATATAGTTCACCACCATTGGTTGGTACAGTTATGTAATAGGTACAGGCGATTGTTGAATCTGGATGACCATGCATCTCAATCACCTCGTCAGATTCTTTTACATTTAACCAACTGGAAATGGGAAAGAAAGATGCTTTATGTGTCTTGGGTAAATATTGATTGACGACCTCAGTAATTACTCGTTTTTTAGTTTCAAGTAATTCTTTGAGGCAGGGGTGATTGTGTGTGTAATCCAATAAACTACTGCCGACATTCTCATCTAAACCTAATTTGATATTGTTAGCAATATTGTATAATTCTAATAACAATTCTTTGTTGAAGTGTATATCAAAACCAGTTTTTCTTACCCATATTGGACTTTCCCAAAGTGATTTATCTACACTACTTGGGTACACACCCTTTTCTAATTCCATAATATAGTAGAAAACTTTATTTTGTGAGTTCTGCCATTTTAGCTTGGAAGTTTAGCATTGGAGTAAAATCTAAACCATCTTTTACTGCTTTATCTTCAGGAAAAGGCATTTTGTTGTTTACTAACCACTCTTTGTATTCAGAAACAATCCAACTTGGTGTGTAATCAATATCATCATGGTGGTCTGCTAAAGCCTCATAGAATTCATTACCATAAATTACATAGTTGGTAAAAGGCGCACCTTTAACAAAGAATAACTTATCTAATAGAGCAGGATATTCAGTAATCATTTTAAAGAATTGGTTCTTTTCGTCAGCATTCAACTCTGAAATGATACCATTTAACTCAACATCTAAAAAATATTTGAAACAAGAATTGTATTGTTCAACAGATACTTCTGGAAATGGAATTGCCATTTTAATATTCCTTTACTTCTTTGTGTATTAATACATCAAATGCTTGTTTTGCTTTGAGGTATGTAAGTGTTGTATAGTAACTAAATTCTAATAAGAACCAGATTGTATATGAACTCAATAATGAATATGGTATCAACCATTTAGATTTCTTATACTTCGTTGGCACTTTAGGAATATAGTTTACTGATTTGCAGAAGAAACGACCAATCTTCATTAAAAGACGACCATGTTCATTATCATTCTTGATAGCGCCCATCAGATATGCCATGTGTTCGGACCATGGTGAACCGACTTTATGTGTTAAAGCAATCATCATCTTTGCTTGTTCTTTTTTACGTTGTTCTTTATTGACCCATAACATAAAGTCTGAACCTCTAGTGTCCATCCATTGTGTAACAGGTCGTGCCCAACGGATATACCCACGATAAATGTCTTTATCTGTGGCTCTCAATAAACGACCATATGCTTGGTCAGCTGCCCACACATTGTGACTCATCATACCTAAATCATGTAATTTACCACACACAATCTTAGAGCAATTACAATCACAATTACAGTTATAAGATACTTGACCTGTTGTACAATTATATGATACGGCATTAGTAGTGCAATTATAGGTACAATTACAATTGCAATTTGGTTGTAGATATGGTCTAGAATCACAGTTGGAACAATTGATGGCATTACAATTAGAACAATTAGAACAGTCTGAAGTACCAGAAATATAACAGTTGGTACATTGTTTATTACCACAATTACAGTTACTTGTACAGTTGCCGTTAGGACCTCCAGATGTGGCGCAGTTACCGTTGTTACAATTACCTTGGTTATTATTTTGGAAATAAGTCATACCATAAAAAGCAGCCAAATTTGGTGGATTTGCTGGCGATTTCATGTAACCATTTAAGAAGGACAATGAAGAACCATAGGTAGTACCTATTCCCAATTCATTATTTACGTCTGAAACAGCAATTTGTCCGGATGATGGTAGCGTCATTTTTTACTCTTTGTTGAAATATATCACTATTTATATACTCTTGTTTACTTTCAAAAGTCTAAGTTTTGATAAAATCCTGATGTAAAACCATCCCAAATCAAACTCAAACCATTTATGAGAAAAATTAGGATTACCAGGTGTTTTATGATGGTTATGGTGTAGTACCTCACCACATGATAATATGCCAATTGGGAACACATTTTTTGTGTGGTCTCTCATCTTATAATTGGTGTAACCAAACCAATGGCCAAACCCCGTAATCATGGCGTTCATAAAGAATGATGTAATAAACATGGAACACACCCAAGACACCATTCCGACCCATCCAAATAAGAATAGGTTTATGACCAATAATACTAAAGGACCTAACTTGGTATGGCAATATACATTCTTTTCCAACCAGTCCTCAGGTGTACCACCACCATAGTTCTGTAATGCCCATTCATCTAAAAAATACCTATACTTCTTAAAGAAATTAGGTATCAGGCATTGAGATGTGACCTTCCAATAACCACATAGTTTGGGTGAATGTGGGTCACCTTGTACATCTGAATACTTGTGGTGTTTGCGGTGTTGTGCTACGAAATCCTTTGAGACAATACCTTCTGTTATCCACATTAGAAAACGGAAGATATGTTCCAATACAGGATTCATTGTAAATTGTTTATGGCAAAGACCTCTATGTAAGTATATGGATGTTACCATTACACCTACATGAGAGGTTAACAATGTCCAAACAATTACATTCATTCTTCAATTCTGGATTTACCGTAAACTTCCACACCATCCATCTCGCCAATTACTTCACTTACAATTTTGATTGGTATAATCTTTTTAACAGGTTTCTCTTTGTGTTCGTAGATTGTACCCCAAATATCTTGGCGTTCCAATGGTAATGCATCATTTTTAATCAAAGTTGGAATGTAACCGGTCATTCTTTCTAATGATACAGCAAACAAAGCAATATTATCAGAATAGGCATTGGCACATGAAATGTCCCAAAACTTCTTGTCCAAGAACATACAGGCACCTTTACAGAGGTGTAGAACAGGACAAGAACTACATTCTTTACGATTTGACCAATGTGTAGAAGTCTTAATCTCTACGTTATCATAATCTTTAAGGTTACCACCAAGGTGTGATTCACCATTCTTAGAGATTTCTAATGAACTTACATTTTGGCAGGTCATTACATTACCACGCAAATCGACTGCAATAACGTGTTCATCGTCCATGCCACATTTTTGACCGAGGTACTTAGATGGTGAATGTGATAATACTGCTTGTGTGAACCCATCAATCTTTTGTTGTTGACCAATAAAACCAATTCGGCCATTAGTTGTAAAGAAATCAGCAAAGCCTTGTTGACGATATTCAAAGTGCTCTTTTAATGATTGTAATGAGTTAGTAATACCTTCTTCGTCATAAGCATCTACAATACCACCTTCACCTAACTTAACATTAACATCGCCAGTTAAATTTACAAACCATTCAAAGATTTCTTTACGAGATTTGTTCTTTGCGTTCATCATTGGGTTGAATGAGATACCCTTTTTCAATCTGGTCATCATACGATAGAAACCAAGAATGATTTTCTTTTTCTCTGGATCATCAAATGGATCAGGACCACGAACAGATTGACCAGGTCCATCATGTGAGATGGACACATTGAAGTTATACTTCATCAGCCAATCACAGATTTCTTCGGTAAGAATAGAACCGTTGGTAATTATAGAGAATTGTGGTAAACGATTCCAATCTTGGAATTTGTCCACAATGGCCTCCACCAATGGTTTCAATGTCTTCCAATACACCAGTGGTTCACCACCCCACAATTCAATTCTCAATCCTTTTTGTTCATCAAAATCCAATTCATTTAACAAGTCCATGAAGGCATCAATATCTTTCTTAGATGTTTCTGGTGCTCGTTCAACAAACTTCTGTGAACAATAATCGCATGAGTAATTACAACTTAAACCCAATTGGATTTTAAGTAGTTGAATTTGTCTTGATTTTTTAAGTGGTCGGTCTTTGTCGAATGACTTATATTCGGTCAAATTATGGTCGTGAACTGTGCCTTCGGGGAATTGGTAAATAATACCATCTTCACGCTTGAGATAATTGGTCTCATTATCATAGTAAAAGATTTTCTTATCACCATCAGCACGCTCGCTGTGTATTTCAAATAGCATTTATGTTCCTAATTATAATATGAATTTCTGTGTGGATCAAATGTTGATAGTATTGTTTTTGTTTTTTCTACTTCTCTGTGTTGCTTGGCCATTTCTGCCAATTCTTGGTGTACTCTTTCTTTGTTGTTCTGTTCGTAATAAAGACGCTGTTGTTTGGACATCATTCTTTTTTTCGACATTCACACCTCTCTTAATTAAAAGTATAGGCAATTTCTTCACAGTTACCATTCTCTAGGTGCCTTGGTTTTGTGACCAGATTTGATCGTGTTGTTTGGAATACGCTCTTTCATTGGATTAATAACATACTTCTCAAACGATGAGTCAGCTCGACCCATTCCAGGAACAGATAAACGAGTACCATCCGACATAACGGGTAGGTTCTCAGAAAAAATATGTAATTCTAAATGTGGATTGTCCAACTTGAACTGTTCTAAGACAGTATAAGACATACGGTGTTCTTCTACTTCACCTGTATTTTTGTTTAAAAAATCATAACTTGGCATTAAGCGTATCCATAAGATAAAGGTTCAACCATTTTAACGAACCAGTTTGGTTCTTTCCTACTATTTATCTTTCCTTTCCATGACCATAGGTGACCTTTATTCATCACATAATAATTACGGTATGACTGTAAGGAATCACCAGGAACTTTACATTCATCTGGCATGGCAGGTGTTGGTTCTGTAAATGGTTTGTTCGGAATATTGATTGGAAAGATGTTTTTCAATATTTGCATGAGTCCACTAGATTCAACCTTATGAATTTTACCATAACGATAAGTATATTCTTTGCAACATTCTTCTAACAATTCCGCCAACCACATATAGTTTGCAGCAGATTGTCTGCACCATATAGCAGAAGGATGATTAACATGGGTGGCAGAATACAATATTTTATCAAGGTCATCATTAAGAATGTATAACTGCCGTTTGCGACCAGACTGAGATAAACCAGTAGTAAGAACACCGTCAAGCACACGGTGTGCGGTAGAAAGTAATTGAGCATATTCGAGAATCATCTTTACGCAATGTTTATCGACATGCATTTCTGCACATCGTTGTGGGTTTTTGTCGAGATAAAAAATATTCATGATGTAATCATTCTAATCAAACCAATACTATCAATAGAGGTTAACAAAATATAGTTAGCCAACATGCCAAAAGATTTGCGAGTGTAAGCAGCCCAAGCATACATAGCACAACCACTAATCCAAATAGGATACAAAACACGGAGAGGGGGATTTGGAACGGTAAGTGCCATAGTAATAGAACAACTAATACTAATAGCCCAAGCAAACAACTCAACCACAAACCTAAGTTTATGAGATTGCCAATCATTACGAATCCACCCAAATGTTGTTCCTAACAAATCGTTCATTATTTCTTAATACCAAGAACAGGAATTTCCAATGGTTCTTTTTCACCAGCAGTTTTCTTTAAAGATTTAACACGTTTAGCAATATCATCAGCCGATACTGTTTCCATAGCAAATTGTTTAAAAGCATCATAAGAATCTTTTACTTTGTATGCTGTCTTACCATTGACGGCAGCTGCATCAGCCATAAACAATGCACAACCACCTTCAACAAGTGGAGCAATTTCAATAATAGAATCTAGATTGATAATTACTTTACAATTTTTTTCAACTGATTCGACTTCAATAAAAATACTCATTATTCTTCTCCTTGATTTGTTTTGGTACTTAATTTGGCCAACTTGGCACGTTTCTCTGCAACTTCAGCATCAATCATCATTTTCTTCCAATGACCACGAACACCTGATGGTAAAGTTGAAAGTGTGCGTTTGGTGCTTTTACTTAATTTAAAATCTTTATTGGTTTTCATTTATTTCCTTTATCACAATCATCTACCCTGATTAAATATGTGGTGGTGTTTGTGTATGGTCTAACAAAATAACATTCACCTTTAATATTCCAAACCAAATGGTTCTGAATACTACCTTTAAACTGTTGCAACTCTGGTGGATTGGTAATACTAATGTATTGATTATATCCAACAGAACCTAAAATAAGGCCAGCAACAATAACAACGGCATACTTTTTCAACAACTCAGTTAGTTTTTTAAACATTCAAAACTCCATAACGATGTAGAACTACAATTATAACAGAAATAATACCACCAATCAATAGGCCAAGATTATATTTACCATTGCGTTCACGGAAGTATTCCACTTCCAACTCAAGGTAATCTCTTTGACCTAATACCATATCAGGACATTCCGATTCACCACCCATTAACTCAATGGTTTCTTTAGCATTAGCCAATCGTTTCTTGGCTTCACGGTAATCTAAGTATGGTATCATATTTGGGTAACAACATGTTGTATAATAGTTTTATTCTCCTTAGTATCCTTACCAAAAAGAAAATCTCTTAATTTACCAAATAAAGTATTATTGGCAACAGGCACAACGACAACAGTTTCAAGTAATTCATCCATTTCTTTTTTTGAAATGTGTCCTTGTTCTCCCAAATATTGGATAGTTCGATGTGCTATTTGCGTCAGTCGTGCCTGATATTCTTCAGGCGACATATTAACACTTGAGTAAGTAACTTCAGCCATTATAACCTCACTCTACCAATCATATTTTCAACTCGTCTATTAAGGTTCTCCAACACTTCACCTTGTGCAGTAATTCTAGCAATAAGTGTTGTATTGGTAACTCGTGGTCGTGAATCTTCTTCACATTCTGGACCAGATATTTCCATCACAGGATCAATAACGTTTGCCAATCTTTCAATTCTATCTGCCAATTCACGAATCATCATATCAGACCAATCCAAACCATCAAATGCTGTATAGTGTGATTCTGTTATTTCACATTGTTCTGGTCGTGAAACAACCTCAGTATAAGTCGTACTACTTTTTAACGGATTTGGCTTTGATACAACTTTGGTTTTTTCCATAATATTCTCCCTTTTGTGTTTCTCAAAATTATTCATCGTCTAGGAATTCCCTTCACAAATTTATCATCTTCAATTACTTTATCGGCAATATAACCTTCAAGTTTAGAAATTCTTGCTCGTGCTTCTGCTAGTGCAATACGGAATCTATCAAATTCTTGCATATCTTTAACCCAAGTTTCAACACTTCTCACAAAAACGGTACCAGCATAACTAAGTCCAATAGCACCACTTTTAGTTACGAATACAGATTCCATATCTTCTGTGGAACGCCACAATGTTTTGTCTGTATTTTCGAATTGTTTCATAATTAATCCCACAAAGTTAAATAAACATAAATATAGGTATGAGTATATACACTATCTACAAATCCGTCAATACCAAAACTGGTAAAGTTTACATTGGTTTTGATTCTAACTGGCCGAATAGGGTCAGAATACACAAGTCTGCCTCAAAAAATCAAGATTATAAATTCTATCGTGCTATCCGTAAATATGGTTGGGATAATTTTGAATGGTCTGTAATATACCAATCAAAAGATAAACAACACACACTTAAAGAAATGGAATCATATTTTATTAATGAATACAACTCTATGAAAAACGGTTACAATTCAACATTAGGTGGAGATGGAACTTTTGGTCACAAAGTTTCGGATAAAACAAAAAAATTAATATCTGAAAGTAATAAAGTTTCAAAACCACAAACACCAGAACATATACAAAAAAGAGCTGATGCGTTAAGAGGTAAAAAAAGAAAACCTTTAAGTGATGAAATTAAATCAAAAATATCCCAAGCAACAAAAGGTATTCCTAGGCCAATGTCTGAACAACACAAAAAGAATTTAAAGTGCCATCAAAACAATTTAATCAAACTAACCTGTCCACATTGTAATAAAACTGGTCAACTTGCAAATATGAAACGATGGCATTTTGATAATTGCAAACTAATCCCAAAGGCCCTCGTAGTACTTTCCTAGAAGCCGGAAACCATTGGTCTTTCTTGCTTGATGTGCTTTTAATCCATCCCAATCTACCTTAGGTGAAACATAATCTTTATCCCAAGGTGCTGTATCACCACAACCTGTATGGTCAAAGAATTGTGATTCATCATCATCTTTAACCTTTTGTTCAAAAGCCCAAATCATTTCATTGAGAACCCAATCCCATTTAAGGTGAACGGTGGATTCACCATCATCTTCACCCATATCAACTGCATGAACCTGTATTGTATTACGAACATCATTTTTCTTGCGTTTTAGTTTTGGTTTTTTAACTGCTCTTAATTCTTCTGGTACATCTTCATCATCTACCATTGGTGAACCATGTTTATCATTACGCAGCTGAATTAACATTGGTAAAATAATCTCAGCCAATGTATGATCCATCGACCAAGTATCCCATCGGTCAATCTTAATATAGGTCCATCGTGGGTGAACAAAGTCTAAAAACTTTTGAATCGCAACACAAATAGGGTCAAGTAGTTTGACCCATTTCTCGTATGGTGCATTAGGTTTATCATCGAGATTATAAAAGATGTCCTCATCCTTTTCCCAAAAGCAAACCTTCTTGAGAATAGTATATGGAGAAATCCAATGATTACGATATTTACTAATCCAAACTTTCATTTTTATCCTTTAATGGCACAATATAATATTATAATCACAATTAATATGATTGGCAACCAGTCACGCAAGGTCATTGGTTCATTACTTGGTAATTTTGGTGGTGTAGGTCTTAGCATTACACCACCACATATTGTAATTCAAATTTATCTGCACGTGCTTCGTAACCATCATAACCACGAGGATTACAAATCACTCTAGTACTTTTAATCATGTAATCAAAAGGATGATGAGTGTGACCATGAGTCCATAATTTAATCTGTGGACGATCCATAATAAAATCAATCAAATCACTAGTGTAAGCACCATTCATTGTCCTATCATTGGCATACATTTCGTGTATGCTGAATGGACTTGGTGTATGATGACCAACAACCACATATTTTCTATCATGATTACCTTCAACAACATGCCGGATAAAGTCCAACATCTTCTTATGGTCCTCTACCGAATCTTCAGGACAGAATTTGCTTGGTTCATCTTTATGTTTATAACCAATTGGGAACATATTTCCCTTTTCGTCTTTTATATAACGACCACCATTCTTACCATCTTCTGTGTACAATAGATTTTCTTCATAGATTGGCACCTTGCGACTAACCATTCTATTACTATTCTTTACACAATTAAAATCATTCATGGCACTACGGACATGGAACAAAGTCATTGGATCTTCCTTGTTCATATCAGTCCATAATGTACCACCAATAAAGGTAACATCATTCAATTCAAATACTTCTTTATCTAAAATGTGTAGATTAGGTAAGTAACTCAACATTTTCTTTAGATGGTCAATAGTATATTTGAAATCATAATGATAATGCTCATGATTACCCATAACATAGATTACATGTGGAAACATGGCACAGCAATTACTGAAGAAATCATGGATTCTTCGGCTTTTATTAGTGCCAAGAGCGGCATGGCCATATTTAAAATCAGGACTAGTTTGTTCCAACAAATCGGCCGCAACACAAATATCACCACTCAAGACCAATACATCTGCCTGTTGGTCGTTGTGTAGTGTGATATCACCAAATTCAAGGTGAAGGTCGGAACAAACTGCAATCTTCATTTTAATTCCATATTCTATGTTTTTCTGCAACCCATTCTAGGCCATCATATTCTTCAATCTGCCATTCTACTTCATCGGGAATATTTACTACTTTTAACTCTGAAAATCTACCATTGGCATCATCGCCTAATTCTTCTATCACACGAACTAAATATTGGTCATTACGTTCAATATCATAATAAGACCAATCTTCTTGCCAATCTTTCCATTCAATCATGGAGTATTGGCAAAATAGTTTTTGTGCCTTTTCAGATAAACTAAATCCGCCGTGGCAAGAGTTAATTACAATTTTCAATGTAAAGTATCCTTGTTTTCTTCTTGTGTTAATATCTGTTCAGGAGCTTTTAGGAGTTCAATAAAATCTGATTCATAATGACCTTGTTTGGACAACCATGTTAATCGTGCCAATATAACTGCGGTCAAATTTAATGCTGGCACCTCATATGTATTCATCCATTTTAACAAGGCTATATCAATATCTTCCGATAGGTCTGCCAGCATTTTATCTTCTTCAATTGTTGCCATTACCATCTTCTTTCCACATCTTCTCGCAACTTGATTTGGTTGCATTATCATTCAAACGAATACAATCTTCAATAAACTCAGGTGGTGCTACCTCAGCTGAACTCACAGCTTTTACCTCAGGTGAATCCACGGTCTTGGCGGATGGCATAGAGAATACAAATAAACAACCAGCAACACCGATGCCTAGTAGAATTTGTTTCCAATAGGTCAATAGAATCAATCCAACAATAAGTGTGAAAAAGATTCCAACAATTAATAATTGTAATACCGTTGGAGTAATACCAACAGAGGACAACATATCAATAATATTCATGATTAGTAAGCATCGCAACGAACATCAACAGGCACCAATACCTTACCACCAGTTTCTACCTTTTGTGCCACATATTCGGTAGTAGGTCTCATCTTAGCACGGAGACATTCACGACCCGCATTGATTACTTCATTGCGACTCATGACCTCAGGACCATCATAACCTTTTACTTTATAAACAGGCGCAGATGAACAGGCTGGCATCATTAATACACATGCCACGACCAACAGTTTAACTTTCACTTTTTTTCTCCATAATATACTTAATTACTTCTTTTGCATCTTTCATATCAGACTTTTCTACTGCCTCATCAATCATATCCAATTGAACGCTATGCAAATGATTTAAATGTATTGTAATCATAATATCTCTTAGATTACGAACATTGAGAGGTAATGGTTTATAATTCATTTACCCGTATCCACTTTAACTGAAATAGTTTTAACAGTATCAACAGTTTTATCCAATGCCTGAGCAATACCAGTAAATCCAACACTAGCAACCAAATAACCTAAAATAACACCAGCAATAAAATTAAACATAATCTTCCGCCAATACAATATATTCAATATACAAATTGTCCAATTCTTCATCAGACTTCTTAATCAATGCATCAGTAGTAAAACCTTTAAATGATAACATTGTAATAATTTCTTCACGACTAATATGATCCATAAAAAACTCCTCACCAATTAAGATTTCATTATAACACAACCACGGACCAGCACAAGCCATGTGTTGTTTTTAAGCGACACAAACCAACTTACCAATACCAACATACTCCTCAATCGCATGCTTTAACTGCTTAGGAGACGCCTTAGGTGCAATAAACACATAGTCCAACTCAGGATTCACTTCGTTATCCGACAGCACCTTATTCAAGTATAGGACAGCTTCACGAGCATCACTAAACTCTTTCAAACCTTTATTATTAAACAAACTTGGTTTAGCAATATATTTCATTTCTTATCTTTCTTATTGGGTTTAATTGCCGCAATACCATAACCATGTGCATCAGGATTGGATTGTTGTAATTGCTCACGCAATGCAGCACATTCTTCGTTCAACATTTTATTTTCACGAACCATATTCATGAATACAGTTTCAAATAAATGCCATAACTTATGAAATTTCACATCATATGCTTCTGCAATACCAAGAATATGAGTAGAAACTTTATCTTTACTAAAATCTAACCAACCTTCAAAGAGGCCTTCATCAAGGTCTTTTAATTCATCAACAATACACCAACAACGGGTTAATTGTTCTTCGAAATCAAACCTATCCGACATATCAAATTTATTTTTCATAATTTCATCCACATCATTCATGATCAATCCTTCATTTTAATTTTAATAAATTTATTTGCCACATAGGCAATTAAACACAATAAGATAATACCAACGATTAAAGTTTTCATAATAGTGGTGTCACCGACTTACTGGCGTTTCACAACGAGCATGCGGTGACTAAAGATTAAGCTGTTACTGCTTCTTGTGTAGATTTAACCAATGGTGCAGTCTTAACTGGACCTTGGTAACGGCCATTCACATCAAACTCAGTATGGTTAACCAATTGGTATGCTTGAACTTTACGACCATCCTTAATTACTTTTACAATACCACCATCTTTACGAATATTATAAATGTTGGTACTCAAGCGATACAATACTGCTGCTTGGTCTGTGCCTTCAAATACAGCAGAGATTTCTGCAGGTGATACTGGTTTGCCACTTAATAATACTTGGGTAATCTTTTCGTGCCGATTGATTTTACCTTTGCGAACTGTTAAAGCCATTGTAATACTCCTATCAAATTAAACATAATATAAAAAAACATCATACCGCTACAGCACCGATTATACACAATCAATGGTTGGTTGGCAACCATTTTTGCCATATTTACCATAATTATAATGGTATTTTAACATTAGTAGTCTCAGCCAAACTGGTAGCAGTATTGGCAGGCGATTCTACCGATGCATCAACTTTAGAATACAAATCAAGGAATGCCAATTTGGTTTCTTCATCAAAACGATTCACACACAAGGTGATTGCTTTCATTCTATCTTTGAAAATACCAAATGCTCTGGCAATATGTACCAATCGGCGAGTGGAGATAATCTCATCAGTAGCACCTTCATCATATGATTTACGAACCACATCTGCCCATTGGCATAAATTCTCAACAAAATCCTTATCATCAAGCAATGGTGATAGAATCTTTTTCTCAGTCTTGGCATCAGGATATTCCTGTTCTACCGTAATTGGGAATCGTTCTAAGAAAGCATCATCAAGAATCTGTGAAAGATATTTGCCTTCATCACTACCACGACCTTTGGTGTTGGCGGTCGCAATGATGGTGAAACCATCTTTTGGTTGTACCATCTCACCAGATTTTTTATTGTAGTGAGGTTTGCCTTCCATAATGCCTTGCAAACACATCAACTTATTAGAGCCACGGTCTACCTCGTCAATCAATAGAACTGCGCCACGCTTCATCGCCTGTAATACAGGACCATCACGATTGACCACATTACCATTGACCAATGTAGGACCACCAAGTAAATCGGTTTCATCAGTTTCGATAGAAATATTCACACGAATACACTCACGACCTAATTCAGCACACACTTGCTCAACCATCAAGGTCTTACCATTACCAGATAAACCAGTAATGAATACAGGATAGAATGTCTTAGATGATACGATATTGCGTAAGTCTTTAAAGAAACCAAATGGTACATAATCTTTGTATTTCTCAGGCACAGCAGAATCAGATTCATCAATCAGTTTTGGTTGACGGAACTCTAACACTTGTGCAGGTTGTGCATAAGCCATTTCTGTTTCAGGTTCTTCTTGTTTCACTTTTGCTTTAATTATTTTAGTTTCACCAGATGGTGGTACTTTGTATTGACCACGGTCATAACGATATTGTGCCTTGGTAACCAACCAATATGGATAGGGGGCACCAGATTCATTACAAACTTGAGTAATACCATCACGAGTAATAACTGCCTCATCACCAAATCGTTCTTCACACGCTACAATAAATGCCATTGCATTCTTATTCATACTGTTTCCTTAAAAGAATTCATCCATGCGGCCAAGACTTTCTTGGCTTCGCCTCTACTCAAACCAAATTCATTCTGTAAATACGGTGAAGCACCAAACATATTGGTTACACCAGAATCCCGTAACACATTCAAATAACTAAAATATTTTTCCATATTAATCCAATAAAATCATATACGCTTCGGCATTATTCTCAATAAACCAATTGATACCTTTTCTCAAGCCAGCATAATCACCAAAAATTTCACAACCTTTTAATGTATCATACACAGCAACTTCTTCAGGTGATAACATAATGCCTTGGCCTGAAAACGGATTGGTGATATATTCACTCACTTCACCAATAAAAATATCTTTGTAAGGCAATTTCATATAGTTTTCCTCTCAATTAAGTGTATCATTATACAGGTGCCACGGTATAAGTCAAATTTATTTTGTAATCTGTTGTTCCGAAGCAACACTATCAGAGTGCTTACATTTGCCTCTGTAGGCATACCCTACGCAATTACAGGTATACTTACCAGATTCTAAGGTGACTGTATAGGTCTTGCCTGAATCACTCTTAACGAACCAATGAGGCGTTGAATCAAGACTAGGTACATCGACCACCACCGTTGCGCCATAGGCGTCCAGTTCTTTATGCTTGACCTTTACAAATTTACGCCTACGGGTGTCCATTGGTAATGGTTTATGCAATATTACCAACTCATCATTGCTCGCCTTGGCATAGGCCAGAATATTGGACTTACCATCAAACAGATAGGTATGATTCGGTACTTTAAACTCCGAATTATCCCATTCTGTAATTTCTTTATACGCACTAATACCCATTATTCTTTTACCTTCTCAATTTGTTCTTCAATCATATCAATCAAATAATTCACTCTCTGTAAAAGCTCTATGTTGGCCTTCAATACAAGAAATTCAAATTGTGATTTTGGTATTTCTACCAATTCTTCATCATTCATTCTTCATATCCTTCAGCCCAAGTTATTTTTGGATTTTTTCTTTCATACAACTCAACAATATCTTTGAATTTCCACATTGCATCAGTTTCAAAGGTATCCAACCAATTACTAAATCTACCCCAATCTTGGTCAGTCATTGGTGGTATACTAATCTCTGCACCATATGGTCCCAAACTTTCACCATATTCATCACCATGGCAATCAATACGGCCGCATGAATACTCCTGAATAATCTCATTGTACTCAAATGATTCACCAGCTTTTCTGCCAGTTAATTTAGAATCTTCGGTAAGTGTTCGTGTTACTCTTTTGGTTAAACCACGATCAATATACCATTGCATATTGATAACACCCATCCAATTGGTAGAATATCTTACTGGCATTTATTTACTTTCATCAATAGGTGGATAATCAAGGTAATTACCAAACTCACTACGATACAAAACCGCATCGTCTAAAATTTGTATCTCTAAATCATAGTGCAATATATCATAATCAAGAAAAGTATAATCTTCACGATATACACGAAACACATGGCGGTCACCAACACGAATAAGAATGCCTTTCATGCCTTTGGCTGATTCGGTGCCTCGTAATCTATTCATTCTTCTTCATCTTCCCAAGAATTATAAACTTCTTTATAAATTGATTTGATAACATCGCCAGCATGGTTATCTGCACAATACTCTTTTACTTCCTCAACATCAAAGAATTGCACATGAATGGTTCTGCCTGATTCAAACTCAACCATGTAAACTTTTTCATAATCTGCATCATAACTCATGCTGCTTCCTTTTCTTTACAAAACTCGGTAAATTCTTCTAAATTACCTTCAAAGATACCATCATGTTGGTCACTACCGCTAATACCAAAGAAATTACAACCACAATAGAATACTTTGATTTTTAATTTACCATCAATATTATAAATGTGATATTCAAAATCTTGGCCACAATCTTCTGCCGTTACAGGATACAAATAAAACTGTCCTGCTTCTGTTTTAAAATTACACACCAACTGTGCAGCTAAACAACCCATACCATTGAAGAATCGTCCTGTTTGACCCATACGCAGACCATTGGTCATTGTACCAGTAGTTAAAAACTCTGCCAACTCTTGGCCATGACCTTCAGGATAACCATCAAACTGTCGGTACATATTGATAATTGCTTCTGGCTTTTCACCACTCTTACATTCTTCATATACAAATGTTAATGCTCTGGTACCCATATTATCTCACATTCAAATAAGTGTTAAATTGTTCTTCATACAAACTGATGATTGTATCATCGGTACATTCACGCAGATTATCTTTCATTAGTGTTTCTAATAAAGGCAATAATTCTGCTTTCTTCATCTTTTTGATTGATACCATATAATCATCAACCATTTCGGTAATCAATCGTTCAATCATTATGCTCATACGCCTGCCCATTTAATATGATTAAAACCACCACAAATAATATTACCACGAGAAAAGTTACGAGCGGGACCACGCCATGTTGCTGACTTTAATATATCACCACGCTTAAACTTCTTATCATCATCCATCATAATCCATGAATGAGAAGAACGCTGACCAATACTAAACTCACCAATATGCTTCATAATCACATGGACATATTTGCGACCATACTCATAGGTAAACTCTATGAATTGATTGGTACCTTTACTATCATAATCTTTTTGCAAATGTTCAACATACTCCTGCACACAAATATCAAAATCTTTAAAATCCATAATCAATGACTCCTATTAACCGTAATCAACTAATAATTCTTCAATTTCAACAAATTCATCTTCAACATTATCGGGAATTTGTTTTGATACTACTGCCTGATAGCTTTCAGCATCACTTAATTCAGCAAATGCTTTTAGATTAACATAACCATTTTCAGGACCGAAAGATTTTACAATATAAACAGTTTTCATACATTTTCCTTTGCCCATTGAACGCCACGCAAAAATGCCTCACGCTCAGTCCTAATTAAATCAGTATCACGGCGGCTACGCTGATATACATCAAATGAATGAGCATAACGCTTACGAGTAGAACCTTTAAAACCTGGTTGTGGTCTAGGACCACGGAACATTACATAATACTTGGTAAAATCAATAAACTGCTTGATACCATCATAATTGTCCATCGGTACACCTTTGTATGATGAGCGAAAGCCTGCAGGTGCCTGCCACTTTGCAAATATCATCTGCATTAAATCTTCTTTTTGTTTGTAGTTTAAATTCATAATATATTCCTAAAAAGATGTGGTCTTATATCCGACAGAATGCCACATTCAACCATTATACTTTACTAAGATTTACCACTCTAAAATCAAATTCCATAAAACCTGTTTCATGTGGTACATACATTAAGGCACCAACACGATTGGTTTTCTTTGGTTTTGTTTCGTATTTTTTAAATTTATCTGCTGTAACCTCAATCTTAAATGCTTTGTAACCACCTTCCATATTGTCGGCATCAATTACAACACCTTCAATAAATGCATCGTCACGACCTGCCATTGGTTTAAAATCATAGGCACGGATAATATCACCAACTTTTGCAACTCCAGTAAATTTCAACATAAATCCTCTTTTTTGTGTTTTACTTTGAAAACTCTTTATAATCAATAATGTACCATTATAAAGGATGCCTGCAAAAACCACAAGCATTCTTTATAATGTGTTGTACCGAAACAACACCATTATATTTTACTACCAACTGCGTACCGTAAAGCATTCAATTTCTACAAATTCATCTTCCACATCATCTGGTATTTGTTTCTCAACATTATTAGCAAACGATACAGCGGCATCATTATTATCAAATGCCTTCAGATTAACCCAACCATT
>Ga0007805_1000119_pt1 | contig 27273 bp, 23 predicted proteins | sample CryBogCBE24Aug09_FD_71231 | JGI IMG/M metagenome (GOLD analysis project Ga0007805, IMG submission 71231) | Freshwater microbial communities from Crystal Bog, Wisconsin, USA - CBE24Aug09 | ecosystem: Environmental > Aquatic > Freshwater > Lake | place: Crystal Bog, Wisconsin, USA | collected... | reverse complement strand
CGCTGACGTGCACGGCAACGTCGAATCCTCGTTCAACGGCAGTCGCTCCGAGCACCAGTGACCCGTCGGGTCGCGGGACGAGGTAGAGCGGCCGACCCCGAACCACGCTGCGCACCACAACTGCAGGCGTCTGGACATCCCGCAGCGGCTCCAAGCGGAGGATGACGCCACCCACGGGGTAGATGGCTGGTGCCGAAGTCGAATCCGGAAGGGCAGGGAGGGGTGCTGCGCCAGTGGCGACCACGACGCTCGACGCGTGGAGTTGCCGTTCAGGCATCGTGACGGTGAGACCTGATCGTGTCGCAGTGATCGACGTGCAGTTCTCACTCACCCCACAGACCCCAAGTGCGGTCGCAGCCTCGATGAGTGCCACGACGACCGCCCGGTTATCAACCGCAGCGTCGCGATCGAGGAAGTAACCACTGCGTACCGACCGGCCAAGGCCGGGTACGAGGACGTCGAGTTCTCCTCGGTCGACCGGGCGACCCGGAAGGCCGAGGTTTCGCTGGAAGGTGACCAGGTGGTCGATCGCTTGAGCGTCAGAGCGATCGAAACCGACCATCACCGTCCCTGGAGCTGCGTAGGGGAGCGGTCGGCCGATCGTGGCGCTGAGCTCAGCGAGGAACGGGTCCCACGAATCCCGAGCGACGACGTGGGTCGACGCCGCATCGGCCTCAGCGAATCCGGTCTCGGCGACACCGCCGAGCATGCCGCCAGCAACGAATGACGCCCCCGACCCGGGCGAGGGGTCGATGACCGCCACGCGCAGATCGCGTTGGGCCAGACGCCACGCGGTTGCGAGTCCGATCACGCCGCCGCCGATCACTGCAGCGTCGACGACGTCATCACGCAACGGAGGGAACGTCGTGCCAATGGAGGGTCGTGTTGGGCCCGACAGCATGAACGGTTCCACGTCTCAATTCTACGATGCCGCCGCTTCGGGGAATCGGGGGAAACTGCTAGCCTCAAGGCACTGCGATTGGGCCAACGTCGTCCCGAGCCACGACGACCGCCAACTCCACAGGAGATCAGGGATGACCCCGCAGCTTTGGAACACGCCATCGGCACAAGGTCTCTACGACCCCGCATTTGAGCACGACGCCTGTGGGATGGGTCTCGTCGCTGACCTCCACGGTCGCAGGAGCCACGGCTTGCTCGACCAGGCCCTCACGGTGCTCGAGCGACTTGAACACCGTGGCGCTTCAGGCGCCGACGTTGCATCAGGGGATGGCGCAGGCGTCCTCCTCCAGATTCCAGATCGATTCCTGCGAGGTGAAGCAGAGGAGCGCGGCGTCGTCCTGCCTCCTGAGGGTCAGTATGCAACCGGTCTGGCGTTCATGTCGAAGACGCAGTCAACCCACGACTCCCTTTCGGCCATTGCAGCGATCGCGCACTCAAAGGGGCTGGTGCTGCTGTGGCACCGCGAGGTTCCCGTTGACAACTCGATGCTCGGCGCCGGAGCGATCGACGCCGAACCCACCATGATCCAGATCGTGCTGGCTGCGCACGATTCGGCACTCGCGAGCGATGCGCTGTCGTTCGATCGACGGGCCTACGTCGTCCGCAAGATTGCTGAGCGGACGATTCCCGAGCTGTACTTCCCGTCGCTGTCGAGCCGAACCATTGTCTACAAGGGAATGCTCACGAGCACGCAGCTGCGTCACTACTTCAAAGATTTTGCTGACCCGCGTATGGAATCAGCCATCGTGCTCGTGCACTCACGGTTCTCGACGAACACCTTCCCATCGTGGCCGCTCGCACATCCGTTCCGCTTCATCGCGCACAACGGAGAGATCAACACCGTCAAGGGCAACCGCAATTGGATGCGCGCTCGTGAGGCGCTGCTCGAATCTTCGGTGTTCGGAGACGACCTCGAAGAACTGTTCCCGATCTGCACCGACGGCATGTCCGACTCAGGCTCGTTCGATGAGGTCCTCGAACTCTTGCACCTGAGTGGTCGTTCGCTGCCGCACGCTGTGCTGATGATGATCCCAGAGGCCTGGGAGAATCAGCCGCACATGGACCCAGCGAAGCGGGACTTCTACCGATACCACGCTTCGTTGATGGAGCCCTGGGACGGTCCAGCAGCGGTGGTGTTCACTGACGGAACTGTGGCTGGAGCGGTCCTCGACCGCAACGGTCTCCGCCCATCGCGGTTCTGGGTGACCGATGATGGTCTCGTCGTCCTCTCCTCCGAAGTGGGCGTGGTTGATCTCGATCCCGCAACGATCGTTCGCAAGGGTCGCCTTCAGCCCGGGAGGATGTTCCTGATCGATACCGCACGCGGCATGCTGATCGAAGATGAAGAGATCAAGCGCGAACTCGCCACAGCTGCCCCCTATGGCGCGTGGATCGCCGAGCAGGCCGTCCACCTCTCCGAGCTCCCACCACGCAGGATGCTCACGCCCCAGCACGCCAGCGTGGTGCAACGCCAGCGCCTGTTTGGTTTCACCCAAGAAGAACTCCGCCTCATGGTCGCACCGATGGCCAAGACCGGCGCAGAGCCCCTTGGTTCGATGGGGTCCGACACACCACTCGCCGTGCTCTCTGGTCGACCGCGATTGCTCTTCGACTACTTCTCGCAATTGTTCGCCCAGGTGACCAATCCGCCGCTCGATGCCATCCGGGAAGAGATGGTGACCTCGATTGCATCGACCGTTGGACCAGAGCGCAACCTCCTCGAGGCGACACCGGAGAGTTGCCGCCAGATCGGCCTTCCCTATCCCGTCATTGACAGAGACGACTTAGCGAAGTTGATCTACGTGAACGAAGGTGGTGAAACACCAGGGTTCAAGGCGTTCGTGATCGATGGGTTGTTCCCGCTCGCCAGTGGTAACGCCGCGAAGCCGAGCGCAGATGGTGCAGCGTTGCTGGCCCAAGCACTCGAGCGAGTAGCCGACGAGGTCTCCCGAGCCATCGAGGGTGGGGCGAACCTCATCGTCCTCTCGGATCGTAACGCCACCGCTGAAATGGCGCCCATCCCCTCACTGCTTCTCACGGCATCTGTGCACCACCACCTCGTTCGAACCAAGACGCGAACCAAAGTCGGGCTCATCGTGGAAGCGGGTGACGCCCGTGAAGTCCACCACTTCGCCCTCCTGCTCGGTTACGGCGCCGCGGCCATCAGCCCTTACCTGACCTTCGAGACGATCGACGACATGATCGCCTCAGGTGTCCTCGAAGGAGTAACGCCTCGTCAGGCGCATGCCAACTTCGTGAAGGCGGCATCGAAGGGCGTGCTCAAGGTGATGTCGAAGATGGGCGTCTCCACCGTCGCCTCCTACACCGGGGCCCAGATCTTCGAGGCACTTGGGCTGAGCCACGAGGTCGTGGAGCAGTACTTCACCGGCACCACGTCTCGACTCGGCGGCATTGGTCTCGACGTCATGGCCGCCGAAGTCGCGGCCCGGCACGCAGCCGCGTTTACCGAGCGGCCGACGGAGCGAGCGCACCGAGAACTGGCCGTCGGCGGTGAGTACCAGTGGCGCCGCGAGGGTGAAGTGCATCTCTTCAACCCGAAGACAGTCTTCAAGTTGCAGCATGCGACGAGGTCGAAGCGCTACGAGATCTTCAAGGAGTACACCTCCCTCGTCGACCACCAAGCTGAGGAACTCGCAACCCTGCGTGGCTTGTTCTCGTTGCGGACCACGACACCGATCCCGATCGATGAGGTCGAATCAGTCGCCTCAATCGTCCAGCGATTCTCGACGGGAGCGATGTCGTATGGCTCCGTCTCGGCAGAGGTCCACGAGACGCTCGCCATTGCGATGAACCGAATGGGCGCTCGATCCAATACCGGAGAGGGTGGGGAAGACGAGGAGCGCTTCGTTCCCGAAGCCAACGGCGACTCGCGTCGCTCCGCGATCAAGCAAGTCGCCTCCGGACGCTTCGGGGTGACCTCGAACTACCTCGTGAACGCGGACGACATTCAGATCAAGATCGCCCAAGGTGCCAAGCCCGGTGAGGGTGGCCAGCTGCCGGGCTCCAAGGTCTACCCCTGGATCGCGAAGACCCGACACTCAACGCCAGGCGTCGGCCTCATCTCGCCGCCACCGCACCACGACATTTACTCCATTGAAGATCTCGCGCAGCTCATCTACGACCTGAAGAGCGCCAACACCGACGCTCGGGTGCACGTGAAGTTGGTCGCCCAAGTCGGCGTTGGCACCGTTGCCGCCGGTGTCGCTAAGGCACACGCCGACGTGATCTTGATCTCAGGCTCTGATGGTGGCACTGGAGCAGCTCCGCTCACCTCACTGAAGCACGCCGGAGGACCGTGGGAGTTGGGGCTCGCCGAAACCCAGCAGACCCTCCTCATGAACGGACTGCGAGACCGAGTGGTCGTGCAAGTGGACGGTCAGATGAAAACTGGTCGGGACGTCGTGATTGCAGCGCTCCTCGGTGCTGAGGAGTTCGGATTCGCCACCGCTCCGCTCGTCGTCTCAGGCTGCATCATGATGCGCGTCTGCCATCTCGACACCTGTCCTGTTGGTGTGGCGACGCAGAACCCGTTACTCCGTGAGCGGTTCTCAGGGAAGCCGGAGTTCGTGGAGACCTTCTTTGAGTATCTGGCCGAAGAGGTGCGTGAGCACCTCGCATCGTTGGGTCTCCGGTCTCTCGACGAGGCAATTGGTCGGATTGACCTCCTCGATGCGACGAGGGCGATCGCCCATTGGAAGGCTGATGGTCTCGACCTCACGCCCATCCTCTTCGACGCGCCCGCCAACCATGGCACCGGCAAGCGACACTTGAGGGACCAAGAGCACGGCATGGACGCAGCGCTCGACCACCGAGTCCTCGATGCGGCAATTGCCGCGGTGCGCGACGGTTCCACGTTCACTGCAACGTTGCCGATCTCCAACGTCGACCGTGCCGTCGGCACGCAAATCGGCGCTGCGCTCACTCGCCTCCGTGGAGGCGACGGCGCTCCCGAAGGCACCATCACCTTGCACCTCGTCGGTTCTGCTGGTCAGAGTCTCGGAGCGTTCTTGCCCAAGGGCATTTCGCTCCACCTCGTCGGTGATGCCAACGACTACCTCGGCAAGGGACTCTCCGGGGGAACGATCACCGTGCGAGCTCCTGAGGGGGTGGGCTTTGATCCATCGACGCAGATCATCGCTGGCAATGTCATTGGGTACGGCGCAACGTCAGGGTCGATCTACCTCGGCGGCATCGTCGGTGAGCGATTCTGCGTCCGCAACTCGGGCGCAACCGCTGTCGTGGAGGGCGTGGGCGACCATGGTTGTGAGTACATGACCGGTGGTCGCGTAGTCGTCCTCGGTCCGACGGGGCGCAACTTCGGCGCCGGGATGAGCGGGGGCATTGCCTACGTCTACGACCCTGATCGAGAACTCGATGGTCGCGTCAACTACGAGATGGTCGATATTGAACCTCTGAACGACGACGACGCCGAATGGCTGAGAGGGGAGATCACTCGGCACGCAGGCTTCACTGCGTCCCCTCGCTCAGTAGCGCTCCGAGATGGCTTCGACGCCGCTCAAAGCGATTTCGTCAAGGTGATGCCTCGTGACTACCGAAAGGTGCTCGAAGCCATTGCTGCGGCAACGAGAGACGGACGAAATGTTGAGGAGGCAGTGATGGCGGTGTCCCATGGGTAAGCCAACGGGATTCATTGAGTTCGGGCGCGAGACGCCACGACGTCGACCGGTGCCGGTTCGCCTCCGTGACTGGCGTGAGGTGTACGAACCAGCTGACGACGCCGTGACAACCGCTCAGGCAGCTCGCTGCATGGACTGCGGCATCCCCTTCTGCCATGAGGGTTGCCCCCTCGGCAACTTGATCCCAGAGTGGAACGACCTCACCTACCGAGGCGACTGGGCGACGGCCATTGAGCGCCTCCACGCCACGAATAACTTCCCCGAGTTCACGGGACGGCTGTGCCCGGCACCGTGCGAAGGATCCTGTGTCCTCGGGATCAACCAAGATCCCGTCACTATTGAGCGCATTGAGCTCGAGATCATCGAGCACGCCTTCGCCGAAGGATGGGTCACCCCACAGGTCGCGACGGCGACGGGGAAGAGTGTGGCGGTGATCGGGTCAGGCCCGGCGGGTCTGGCAGCGGCGCAGCAATTGACGAGAGCTGGTCACGCGGTGACCGTCTTCGAACGCGCCGAGGCGCCCGGGGGTCTCCTGCGCTACGGAATTCCGGAATTCAAAATGGAGAAGTGGGTGATCGATCGTCGGATCACCCAGCTCGAAGCAGAGGGCGTTCAGTTCCGCTGTGGCGTCTCGGTGGTGGCAATGCCAACGCCCGCTGCTGCCAGCGACGCAGCCGTCATCACCGTCGACCAGCTCCAGGAAGGCTTCGACGCCGTCGTCATCGCTACGGGCTCGACGACACCTCGCGACCTCGCCGTCCCTGGACGAGCAGCCAGCGGCGTCGCCTTCGCCATGGACTACCTCCGGCCATCGAACCTCGTTCGTGAAGGACGCCTCGACGAGCCGACCATTTCGGCCGCTGGAAAGCAGGTCGTCATCATTGGTGGCGGTGACACCGGTGCAGACTGCCTCGGTACCGCACTCCGTCAAGGGGCAACGAGCGTCGTCCAACTCGAGATCATGCCGCAACCGCCCGAGGATCGGAGTGGAGCCAACCCGTGGCCAACCTGGCCCGTCATCTTCCGAGTCGCTTCGGCGCACGAAGAAGGTGGCGAACGTCGCTACAGCGTGCAGACGAGCCAGTTCATCGCCGAGGACGGGGTGGTGACCGGTTTGGAGATCGAAGACGTCGACCACGCGTTCCAGCCGATTCCTGGGACTGCTCGGGTGCTTCCCGCCGACCTCGTCTTGTTGGCGATGGGCTTCACCGGACCAGAGCAGGACCTTCCGACTGCATTGGGGTTGGCGATCAACGCACGGGGCACCGTCGAGGTCGACCAAGACTGGCGGACCTCAACCGATGGGGTGTTCGCCTGCGGGGATGCCGCACGGGGGCAGAGTCTCATCGTGTGGGCGATCGCCGAAGGGCGGAGTTGCGCCGCAGCAGTCGACGCCTACCTCATGGGTGGCACCGAGCTGCCGGCACCGATCGTTCCGGGCCAGCGCGCACTGGCGTAAGTAAGATCGAAGAGCGCGCGGCGAGATCGCCGGCACGTCAGGGGGGATGATGCAGTCGACGATGATGGATGCTCCGCTGTTGGTTCGCGACATCTTGCGACATGGTCGGACCATCCATGGGCACTCGACCGTCACCACCGTTGTTGATGGCGGCTACGTGACGGCAACCTTCGCTCAAGTGGCCAATCGGGCTGACCAGTTAGCAGCTGCACTCACCAAGCTCGGCGTTGCGGCCGGTGATCGGGTGGGAACCTTCTGCTGGAACAACCAGACCCACCTCGAGGCCTACTTGGCGATTCCGGCCATGGGCGCGGTGCTTCACACCCTCAACATCCGGCTCTTCCCTGAGCAACTGGCGTACGTCATCAACCACGCCGAAGACAAGGTCATCATCGTCGACGCGTCGTTGATCCCGCTGCTCGCCAAGGTGCGCAGCGAATTGACCACGGTTGAGACCATCATCGTGTCCGGGAGCGGCGACGCCAGTGCGCTCGGACCCGTTCTGTCCTACGACGATCTCCTCGATGCCGAGCAGCCTGGCTTCGCCTACCCCGAATTCGACGAGCGTTCCGCAGCGGCGATGTGCTACACCTCGGGCACCACGGGTAATCCGAAGGGCGTCGTGTACTCGCATCGATCGACCTACCTCCACTCCATGGCACAGCTTTCGGCCAACGCCATCGCGCTCGGAGAATCCGACACCATCTTGATCATCGTCCCGATGTTCCACGCCAACGCCTGGGGAACGCCGTATTCGTCGTTCATGGGTGGAGTGAACATGGTGATGCCCCAGCAGTACCTCCAAGGAGAGCACCTGTCTCGCATCATCCAAGAGACCCGTCCGACCTTGGCCTGTGGCGTACCGACCATCTGGAACGACCTCCTGCGGGTCACCGAGGGCAAGACCGTCGACTTCTCGTCCCTCCGTGCCATTACCGCAGGTGGATCGAATGTCCCCCAAGCGTTGTTCGAGCAGTTCGACCAGCGCTTCGGCGTGCCACTGGTACAAGGATGGGGCATGACTGAGACGAGTCCGCTCGCCACCTATGGCCTCGCACCCATTGGAACCTCAGGCGACGAGGCGATGGCGTACCGCGTGAAGGCCGGACGCCTGCTCGCTGGCGTCGAGGTTCGCGTCGTCGCCGATGACGGGAGCGTTCTCCCCAACGATGGTCACTCGGTGGGGGAGTTTGAGATTCGCGGTCCTTGGGTGACCGGCTCGTACTACCGAGATGACGACACTTCGAAGTTCCACGACGGATGGCTGAGGACTGGCGATGTTGGCACGCTCGATGCGCTCGGGTACATGACCATCTCCGACCGATCAAAGGACGTGATCAAGTCCGGAGGGGAGTGGATCTCCTCCATCGAACTCGAAGGCGCCATCATGGAGCACCCGGCGGTGTTCGAAGCAGCCGTCGTTGCGGTGCCGGATGCAAAGTGGGATGAGCGACCCCTTGCCTGCGTGGTCTTGCACGAGGGCCACTCAGCGACGCCGGCAGAACTCTTGGAGTTCCTCGGACCAAAGGTCGCCAAGTGGTGGCTGCCCGAACGGTGGACCTTCATCGACGTCGTCCCGAAGACCTCGGTCGGAAAGTTCGACAAGAAGGTCCTGCGAGCGATGTACGAGGCAGGAGATCTCGGCGTCGAGACGGTGGCGTGACCGAACCGCTCCACGAGGCTGCGCTCGTTGCTGTCGGTGAGCACTTAGACGCGGCATGTGAGCTTCTCGGTGACCTCTCCTACGACGCACTGGCGGCAGCGGCGGCACTCACCGAATCAGAGCGAGTGGAGTACCTCAACGCCGAACGACGGTACGCCCGGGCTCGGCGGAGCGTAGAGAAGGCTCGGGCACTCCTGCGCGACGGCTAGCTACTGCTTGCGATGTCGATCGTTGAAGCGCTCAGAGAGATCAGATTTGACGAAGATGACCGCCGCCAATATGAGGGTGTAGATCACCACGACGGTCAGCACCAGCCGCCAACTCGAGTAGATGAGGACGGCGAAGAGCACGAGGACGAGGTAGAGGCGCACGGCGAGGAGGCCCTGCCAGGAACAGGGCTTCACCATTCCAGCCTTGGAGGTGCAAAACCAGTGCTTGGGCAACGGATCGCTCACGGCAGTGGGGAAGTACTCGTCCGACCGTAGAGCGTGGTTCTCTGTGCGAGGGGTCGGCCCGTCGGCGCCACGAGGTCAACAAATTCTTCGGCGGTCATTCCCTGTCCGTGTTCAGCACCGGCAGCTCGAGAGATGTTCTCGTACATCAAGGTGCCACCGAGGTCGTTGGCGCCAGCAGCGAGAATCTGGCGAACCCCGTGATGGCCGAGCTTGACCCACGACACCTGAATGTTGTCGATGGAGCGGTGGTAGGCAATGCGGCCAACGGCGTGCATGAGGAGACTCTCACGGAACGTGGGTCCCCGTCGCGATTTACCTTGGATGAAGATCGGTGTCGCCATGTGGACGAAGGGGAGGGGCACGAATTCCGTGAACCCGCCGGTTTCGTCTTGAAGGTCTCTCGTGACGACGAGGTGCTCGGCCCAGTCTCGAGGACGCTCCACTGCTCCGAACATGATGGTGACGTTGGAGTTGAGGCCGACGTCGTGCGCAGTGCGGTGGGCGTAGAGCCATTCCTCGGTGTTCACCTTGTCGGGACACAGAATGGCTCGCACATCGTCGACCAAGATTTCCGCAGCCGTTCCCGGGAGCGTTCGCAGACCAGCGTCTTTCAAGATTCGCAGGTACTCCGCCAACGAAAGCCCACTTCGACGGGCACCCTCGGTCACTTCGAGCGCGGTGAATCCGTGGATGTGGATGTCATCTGATGCTGCTCGGACGGCTCGCAGAACGTCGATGTAGTACTCACCGTCGAACTTCGGATGAATACCGCCCTGGAGGCAGACCTCGGTGGCACCGAGGGCTACTGCTTCTCGAACTCGGTCGCTGATCTCGTCGAGCGAGAGCAGGTAGGGATCGCCACGGAGTGAGAGCGACAGTGGGCCCTTGGAGAAGGCGCAGAACTTGCACTTGAACGTGCACACGTTCGTGTAGTTGCAGTTCATGTTGACGACGTAGGTCACCTCATCACCGACGGTGGTCGCTCGAAGGTGGTCGGCGAACGCCGCCACGTGGGGAACCTCAGCACCTCGTGCCGAGAACAACGTGACGATCTCGTCGACGCCCACTCGCTCACCACGCTCCACGGCGTCGAAGATCTCCGTGAAGACCGGTCGGATCGGACCCGTGTGTTGGGTGAGCACCATCGGAGGTTCGAGTTCTGAACCTGAGCACCATCGATCGTTGCGCTCGAGTTGGTCCGCATCTTGAGCCGCGAGGACGTGTCGGAGCACGTTCTGATCAACGAAACGCTCGGGTTGGCGGGCGAAGGCAGGGTAGATCGTGAGCCGTGGGGCGAGGTGGTAGCCAGCGCCTTCGGTCACTGACCGCAACGTCTCGAGCGCTGGCCATGCCCGCTCAGGGTTCACGTGGTCAGCAGTGACGGGGGAGACGCCACCCCAGTCGTCGATGCCGGCGTCGAGGAGTACGCCAAAGTCACTCGACAGATTTGGCGGTGCTTGAAGGTGGATCTCTGCCGGCAAGAGAATGCGTGCCATCGCGATGGTCCGCAAGAACAACTCCGGATCCGCTGCAGGCCAACCCGCCATGGCGGTACCAGGCTTCGGGAGGAAGTTCTGAACGATGACCTCTTGGACGTGTCCGAATCGAGCGTGGCTCGCAGCGATGGCGGTCAAGCTGTCGATGTGGTCTGCTGGCTCTTCACCAATGCCTACCAAGATTCCGGTGGTGAAAGGGATCCCGAGTTGCCCAGCAGCATCCAGCGTGGCGAGGCGACGAGCTGGATCCTTGTCAGGAGCGAGGCGGTGCGCGTCGAGGTCCGATCGCAGGCTCTCAATCATGAGACCTTGGCTCGCCGTCACCGTCCGCAGCGCCGCCAACTCGTCAATGGAGAGCGCCCCGGCATTGGCGTGAGGGAGGAGGCCAGTCTCGTCGAGCACGAGACGACACATCGCAGCGAGGTACTCCACCGTCGAGGTGTACCCGTTCTCGCCCAACCACTGTCGAGCCGCTTCGTAACGATCTTCGGGAGCCTCGCCCAAGGTGAACAACGCCTCGGAGCATCCAGCGGCCGCACCAGCGCGGGCGAGATTCAGCACGGCTTCTGGGGAGAGGTAGGGGGACTCGAGGCGAGCGGGGGCCTTGGCGAACGTGCAGTAGCCGCATCGATCGCGACACAGCATCGTCAAGGGAATGAAGACCTTCGGTGAGTAGGTCGTGAGCAGGCCATAGGTCGCTCGACGAATTTCGCTCGCTTGAGCGAGCAGGACGTCGGTCGGTGCGCCTAGGAGACTGCTCACCTCTGCTGTCACCGACACGTCTCCCCCTTCACCTCAGGCATCCAATCGCCGCAAGAGGGTCGTCAAACTCCCCACCTGCACCCTAGCCACGGTCTGCCCACGGGCTTGCAGGGCATCGAAGTCACCATCGGCCTGTGCTTGAAGCAAGGCAGCGAAGTCGAAGGTTCGGTCAGGAATCGCCAGATTCGTGTCGCTCGGACTCACGATTTGGAGCGCCACGACTGTGCGAGGTCCGCCCTTGTGCAACTGTCCCGTTGAGTGCAGGTACCGCGGGCCGAATCCCGCAGTCACCGCTACCGGTTGCAGCGCCGCAGCCAGCCGGTCACGGAGTTCCTCCAAGTTGGCCTCTTCAGCGAAGGGAATGTACGCCTGCAGCGCAAGGTAGGCACCAGGGAACAGCGCTCGCTCGAGCCAGTTGTTGAGGTCTTCGACGGGCAGGATGGGGATGGCGTCGTGGGGAGCGTCACTCAGTCGTTCGAGGGTTCGTTCCTTGGCCTCTGCGACGTTGGGTTCGTTGAAGGGATCGACACCGATCACCGATCCGCAAATGGCGATGGCAACCTCGAGGGCGTAGAACGCTGCGGCGAGGTCCGCCACATCGTCGAAGGGGAGCGAGAGTACCAACTGATCGGCCGAGCTCATCGCCAGATTCGTTGGGACCGGGATGCACCCCGTACCGTTCTTGCCGGTGGATTCTGCGATGAGTTGCTCCGCCCACAGACCAAAGCGCGGGACATCTGGGTGCGAGGTGATGAAGAGCTTGTCATGGCCACTCACGACGGCTTGACCAATCTCTGCGCCGAGCGCCGCTGCTGCATCGAGGTCAGTGGAGAGCCCTGCCGTGCTGAAGGCGGCCACGTCGTAGCCAAGCAAGGCAGCGGGCACCATACCGAAGTAGGAGAAGAGTGAATATCGCCCGCCGATATCCGTTGGGTTCTCGAAGACTCGACGCACCCCAAGTGCTCGTGCTCGATCGACGAGGGGGCTCCCAATGTCGGTGATCACGACGAAGCGATGTGGGTCGTCGACCACGTCAAGCGCCCAAGCGAACAAGGCGTCAGTCTCGAGCGTCGTGCCCGACTTCGATGAGATCACGATCAGCGCGTCGGTGAAGTCAACCTCTCGCAACGTCTTCGGATGCGTGGTGTCGACGACTTGGAGCGATCGACGACCGTCGGTGAACTTCCCTCCGCGCCCATCGGCACCGGCGAGCACCAACGGCCCGAGTGACGACCCGCCCATGCCGAGCAGAATGACCCGACGTTCGGGGATCTCATCTGCCCACGCAGTCAACGCATCTGCCCGATCGAGCATCCAAATCGGCGCCTCCAACCAGCCGAGGCGGGTTGGTGCGACCGAGTCTGGAGGCCAGAGCGTGCGGTCTCGACGCTGCAGTCGAGCGAGGAGTTCTCCAGGAGTCGCAGTGCTCACTACAGCGCTTCTGCCTTTTGCTCGAGCTCGGCGATGAGTTCATCGAAGGATGCAGCAAACGACGCCAGTCCCTCAACCTCAAGCTGCTCCGCCACCTCGGAGAGGTCGACGCCCAAGGCGCCGATCGCTGCGAGGTTTGCGGCTGCACCGGCGGCATCGAGCGTGATCGTGGTAGCGACCGTGCCGTGGTCGTCGAAGGCCTCGAGCGTCGCATCGGGCAGAGTGTTCACGGTGTTCGGTCCAATCAGCGTGTCCACGTAGAGCAGGTCGGGGTACGTCGGGTTCTTGGTCGAAGTTGACGCCCACAACGGCCGCTGCACCTGCGCGCCGTGTGCGGCCAAGCGCTCCCAACGTGCTCCGCTGAACAGTTCTGTGAAGTGCTGGTAGACCACGCGGGCCTGAGCAACCGCTGCCAGCCCCCGGTGCTCGAGGGCAGCCGGAGTTCCAATGACCTGGAGGCGCTTGTCGATTTCAGAATCGACACGACTGATGAAGAACGAGGCGACACCGGCGATCGAGGACAGGTCAGTCACACCAGCGGCAAGGCGGTCTTCGAGGCCGGCGAGGTACGCCTCGACGACGTCGTCGTAGCGGTCGACCGAGAACAAGAGCGTGACGTTAATGGAGAGGCCATCTGCGACCAGTTGGCGCAGCGCGGTGAGTCCTTCAACCGTTCCGGGAACCTTCACCATGAGGTTCGCTCCCGAAATCGTGTCCCGCAGGTGGCGGGCAGCTGCAACGGTGCCTGCAGCATCACGAGCCAAAGAGGGGGCAACTTCGACCGAGACATAGCCGTCGACACCATTGCTCTCGGCGTACACCGAGGTGAGGATCGACATCGCTGCTGCAATGTCGCTGGCGACGAGTTCCCAATAGGCCTCTGCAGGTGTCATCGTTGCAATGCACGAACGGAATTGCTCGTCGTAGCGATCCGATCCAGAGATGGCCTTGGCGAAGATCGTTGGATTCGACGTCACGCCGCGGACGCCGCGTGCAACGAGGTCAGCCAGCTGCCCATCTTGAATCCAGTCCCGTCGACAGTTGTCGAGCCATGGGCTCTGGCCACCCTGTTCGAAGAGTTGATGGAGGGTGGTCATTGTGCACCTCGTTCGTTGAGTACGGCGTGGACCGTGGCGACGACGTGTTGCGTCGTGATGCCGAGAGCAGTGAACACTTCGGGGGCAGGGGCAGAGAGTCCAAATCGGTCAATACCGATTGCGACGTCGGCAATCGCCGCCCATCCAAAGGTCGCTCCGGCCTCTATCGAGACCACCGGAACCCCACGGGGGAGAACGGCTTCTCGCTCCGCTCGAGATTTGTTGAGAAACGCTCCAAGATCTGGCATGGACACGACGCGCGCTGCGATGCCGTCGCCCGCAAGGTGCTGGGCCGCCTCAACGCACAAGGAGACTTCCGAACCGGTGCCAACGAGGACAACCGCAGGACTCGCCACCTCGTCGTTCAAGACGTAGCCACCTAGGCGGACACCGTCGGCGCGGGTGCCAGAGAGCACGGGCAAGTTCTGCCGGCTGAGGCAGAGTGCCGTAGGGCCGTCGCCATTCATGGCCAGATCGAGTGCTCCAGCAGTCTCAACCGCGTCGGCTGGGCGAATCACCGAGAGTCCGGGCATCGCACGGAGCGATGCGAGGTGCTCGATGGGCTGGTGCGTCGGACCGTCTTCGCCGACGCCAATGGAATCGTGAGTGAAGGAGTAGATCACCCGTGCGCCGGTGAGCGCAGCGATTCGGATGGCTGGTCGCAGGTAGTCGCTGAACACGAAGAACGTCCCGCCAATGGGCAAGAATCCGCCGTGGAGCGCCATACCGTTCATGACGGCGCCCATCGCATGTTCCCTGATGCCGAAGTAGATCTGGCGGCCGTTCGGCGTCGTGGGGGAGAGCGCCGTTGCCCCAGAGAGGGCCACGCCAGTGTTCTCCGTGAGGTCAGCGGAACCGGCGACGAGACCAGGAGCAGCTGCGGCCCAATCGTTGAGGGCGGTCTTCAGCGCGTTGCGGGTGGCAATCGAGGCGCCAACCTCTTCCGTCGGCATCACCCGATTCCCTGAGCCCATGGGGCGTGCGAGTTGTTCGACGAGGGCTACACCCGAGGTGGCGGCGATCTTCTGCCACTGTGCTGCTGCCTCTCGACCTCGCGCGGTGGCCTCGACGTAGCCGTCGATGACCCCGGGCAGAACAGTGAAGGCCTCATTGATCGGCAGGCCGATGATCTCCTTCGTTCGGGCGATGTGCTCGGCGCCAAAGGCGAGACCATGCGCCTTCGGACTGTCGGTCCAGTCGGGAGAGGGGAAGCCAACGTGCGTGCGCAGCACGATGAGCGTTGGTCGCATCGCTTCTTCACGGGCTTCGTTGAGGATGTCTTCTAACGCGTCGAGGTCTTCACCAATCTCGCCGGCGTGCACGACGTTCCAGCCGTAGGCCGCGAATCGTGCCGCTTCATCAGTGGAATTCGCCAAGTTGGTCAGGCCGTCGATGGTGATCCGATTGTCGTCGTAGATGACCACGAGGTTGCTCAACTTCTGGTGGCCGGCGAGCGACGCGGCCTCGTGACTGATGCCTTCTTCGAGGCACCCATCACCTGCGATCACCCATGTCGTGTGGTTCACGAGATCTGCGCCGTAGGTCGCCCGGAGACTTCGCTCGGCAAGGGCGAAACCCACTGCAGTGGCGAGACCCTGGCCGAGAGGACCCGTCGTGGTTTCCACACCAATGGTGTGGCCGAACTCTGGGTGCCCAGGGGTCGCAGAGCCCAACTGCCGGAAGGCCTTGAGGTCGTCGAGCGAGAGCCCTTGACCCGTGAGGTGGAGCATGGCGTACAAGAGGATGGAGGCATGGCCGGCTGAGAGGATCAGGCGATCACGGTCACTCCACGCAGGATCGGTCGGGTCGTACCGCATCACTCGAGAGAAGAGCACGTGGGCCAATGGCGCGAGCGCCATTGCCGTGCCCTGATGACCTGAGTTCGCAGCCGCTGGCGCGTCCATCGCGAGACCACGAATCGTGGCAATCGCATCCCGATCAAACTGCGTTGTATTCCGACTCACTCGAGTTCCTCCTCCGCCGTGCCTACCCTAGTGAGTAGGGGAGGGCCTGATGGCGACCCGGTAGGGTGCTGCCATGAGCAGAACCCTTCGACTGCAGATACCTCCGAATTGTGACCTCACCTTGGGGATGCGCTGCACGGATAAGTCCGTCGATGGCACCTCGGTCTGGCAAATGGTCGCCGCTGAGGAGTTCGCCAACACCGCAGGAATCTTGCAGGGTGGCTTCCTCTCGGCATTCGCAGACTCGGCGATGGGTGCTGCAGCAGTCACCTTCGCTCGAGGTCGGAAGGTGACTGTGGCCAACGCTGAGATGAAGATGAGCTTCCTCGGCGCTGTCACCATCGGCACGCTGCTCACCTGCACGGCGTCCGTGGTGAGCGGTGGCAGTCGCGTCGCCTTCGTCGAAGCCTCGATTGCCACCAGTGACGGGCGCCTCGTTGGTCGTGCATCATCGACCTACCTCTACCGAGAACGTCAGTAGGCTGAGGGTGCGCAGAGCGAGGGAGGAGGAATCGAGATGGGCATACTGAACGGTGCATTGAAAGCAGGTCTTTCGAAGCTCAAAGCGTCAGGAAGTGACTCGTTTGAGTTGACCGTTGACTACGTGAAGCAAGAGACCGTCGATCCCCTGAAGGCCTTAGGGCGGTTTCTCGCCTACGGCGCAGTTGGCGCGTTCATGATGGGCCTCGGCGTCCTCTTCGGACTCATCGCCGTCCTCCGCATCCTCCAAGAGGAAACTGGCGCGTTCCACGGCAACCTCTCGTGGCTGCCGTACCTCATCGTGGCAATTCTCGGCTGCGGCGTCCTCGCTCTCGCAGGATGGCGAGTTGTCTCTGGCCCTGCCAAGCGTCGTCGTCCTCGCACCACTGCTCCTGAGGAGGCCAAGTAATGGCGAACGCAGCATCGAAGAAGATCACTCGGAGCGATCTCGAGGCGTCCTACAAGACTGCGCTCGGACAGGGTGAAGAGACGGTCAGCGATCTCATTCCTCCCGCTGTCGTGACCGCAGGAGTTGCGGCCGGGTTCGGAGCCTTCCTCGTCTTCCTCGCAGGGCGACGTCGAGGTCGCAAGCGCCAATCCGTGATTGAAATTCACCGCTCGTAATGTTTGGCGTCGCGCTCCTCACCCGGCTCATCCGGGTTGCGTTCCGACGCGCCGTCGTCCAACGCCATCCAGGATGGCTCGCTGCTGCAGCCCTCGGACTTTGGATTCGTCGTCGCTACCTGGACGACGCTCCACTTCGACAGGTCATCACGGTCAAGCCTGGGCAACGCGTGACGGTGACGTCCACCAAACCAGAACGGAAAAGGTCGACTTCGTGACCACTGAATCAGCCAGCGTCCTTCGAGAAGGCGAGCGCGTCCTCCTCGTTGATGCCAAGGACCGTCGGTACCTCATCACCTTGACCGCCGGACGGCAGTTCCATACCCACTCGGGAATCTTGGACCACGATGCGCTCATCGGCGCCCTTGAGGGCAGTCGAATCATGGGCTCAACGAACCGATCCTTCCTCGTACTTCGCCCCACGCTCACCGACGTCGTGTTGAAGATGCCACGTGGTGCGCAGGTCATCTACCCGAAGGATCTCGGAGCGATCCTGATTGCCGCTGACCTCGCTCCTGGCCAACGAGTGCTCGAGGCAGGGGTTGGATCAGGAGCGCTCTCCATCGCAGCATTGCGAGCTGGGGTGTCGATCGTTGGCTACGAAATCCGTGAAGATTTCGCAGAAGTCGCCAAGGCCAACGTCCACGCCATGCTCGGACCAGATGTTCCCTACGACATTCACGTCCGCGACGTCACCCAGGGAATCGACGAACGCGACCTCGACCGAATCCTGCTCGACATGCCGGAACCGGACAAAGTCGTTCCCCATGCCGCCGTCGCGTTGCGACCCGGTGGGATCTTCATGGCGTACCTGCCGACCATCAATCAGACCGCACTCGTTCGTGAGGCACTTGCAGCGTACGGATTCGCCATGGCCGAGACGGTGGAGATTCTCCGACGAACCTGGCACATTGAGGGCCGGAGCGTTCGCCCCGATCACCGCATGGTCGCCCACACCGGATTCTTGACCTTCGCTCGACGATTGGTGCTCCCCGACGACTTCGTGCCGAGCTACGGACAGCGCCCCGAATTCTCAGCGGTAGACGCCGTCGTCGACGGGGCGTAATTCACCGAATAGTCCTCGTCGACCGGAGAGGTTTCCTCATCTCTGGATTCGGCCGTCGGACGTCGAAGCGGAGTTGACGCACGGCAATCGACATCAATGCCATTCTCCGAAACGGCTCATCTCGGTCCCTCAGTGCCCAACACCCACTCGACGCACCCTCGGTGCGGGAGACGAGTCTTCTCCGCCGAGCGGTGCGACGGCGACAGTGGTGTTGTCGGGAGAATGTGGTCCTCGTGATGCGTCACTGGGGACGCAGGGAGTCCTCAGTCGTTGACGATGAAGATGCACTCGCCAGGGCACTCCTCGGAGGCCTCAACGGCGGCGTCTTCGTACTCCGGAGCAACGGCAGCCATGCCTTCTTGTCCGCCAGGAGCGTCCTTGATGTCGGCGCCTTCTTTGACGTAGGCCAGACCGTCGTCGAGCAGGGTGAAGACGGCGGGAGCGATCTCCTCGCAGAGTCCATCGCCGGTGCAGAGATCCTGATCGATCCAGACCTTCATCGGAATGCTTTCCTTACCCACCCGCCTCCGGGTGAACGACTTCACGGACAGTGCCGGACCTGCGGTCCGCCGCAGTCACTCTACTGTGCGGGCACGAGCCTTCGACGCGACCACCGTGCCATGGTCGGCGTCACATCTGCACGGTAGGGTTCGTGCGAGGAGGCGTGCAATGGCCGCGCAGGATGGCAATCAAGAACGGGATGATCTCGAAGCGCAGCTTCGCCACGCAGAGGGTGAAATGCTCGAACTCCGCCGTCGGATGCAAGAGAGTCCCGACCGGGTGAGTCAACTCGAGGAGTCATTGCTCGAAACTCGTGGCCTCCTCAGTCAAGCCTCGTCTCGGAACGAGAAGCTCAGCCTGGCCCTCCAGCAAATGCGAGAGCAGATCGCCATGCTGCGCGATGAGGTCGACAAACTGTCAGCGCCTCCGAGTCAGTACGGGATTTTCGTTGGCTTGAACGTCGACGGCACCGCAGACATCATCTCCGCCGGGCGCAAGTTCCGCGTGCAACTGCACCCTGACCTCGATCCCGGGCAACTGCGCAAGGGTGACGAGGTCGTCGTCAACGATTCACAGAACGTCATCTTGGCCCAGAGCACCAGTGCTGGCGGTCAGATCGTCACCTACAAAGAGACCCTTGATGACGGTCGACGAGCGATCGTCTTCGGTCGAGGTGACGATGACCGAGTGATGGAGTTCGCCGACCACCTGATCGGCCAGAAGCTCCGGACAGGCGAGACCTTGTTGGCCGATGCTCGATCGGGTCTCCTCATTGAGCGGCTGCCTCGACCCGAAGTGGAAGAGCTCGTCCTCGAAGAGGTCCCCGACATCACCTATGAGGACGTTGGTGGCCTCGATACCCAAATCGAAGCCATTACCGACGCCGTGGAGTTGCCGTATCTCCACCAGCACCTCTTCAGTGAGTACGACCTCCCTGCACCCAAGGGGATCCTGCTCTACGGCCCGCCTGGGTGCGGCAAGACCATGATCGCCAAGGCGGTTGCGAACTCACTGGCGAAGAAGGTGGCTCAAGTGACGGGGCGGCCCAACGTGCGGTCGTACTTCCTCAACATCAAAGGCCCAGAACTCCTCAACAAGTACGTGGGTGAGACCGAGCGCCAGCTGCGACTGGTCTTCTCGAGAGCTCGGGAGAAGGCTGCTGAAGGCGTTCCGGTCATCGTGTTCTTCGACGAGATGGACTCGTTGTTCCGCACCCGTGGCACCGGAATCTCCTCAGATATGGAGTCCACCATCGTGCCGCAACTCCTCGCTGAGATCGACGGCGTCGAAGCCCTACGGGACGTGATCGTGATTGGGGCGTCCAATCGCGAAGACCTCATCGACCCGGCCATCCTGCGGCCCGGACGCCTCGATGTGAAGATCAAGATCGAGCGGCCCGATGAGCGGGCCGCAGAGCAGATCTTCGGTCGATACTTGACGACCGACCTCCCGCTCGATGCCGCAACGGTTGAAGAACTCGGCGGTGGCGACCCAGCCAAGGCCGTCCAAGCCATGATCGAAGCCACCGTGGCAGAGATGTATCGAGCAGATGTTGCACGACAGTTCCTTGAGGTGACCTACCAGAACGGCGACAAGGAGATCCTGTACTTCAAGGACTTCGCGTCGGGGGCCATGATTGAGAACATCGTCCGCCGTGCGAAGAAACTCGCCATCAAGCGTGAGATCGCCGGGAGCGGTCGTGGCGTTCGGACCGCTGATCTCCTCGAGTCGATTTCGCAGGAGTACAAAGAGAACGAGGATCTCCCGAACACGACCAACCCCGATGACTGGGCTCGGATTTCGGGCCGAAAGGGTGAGCGGATCGTCTACATCCGCACCATTATCGGCGGCGATGCCTCTGCAGCGGGTGGTCGGGCGATCGAGCGAGTCGGCACCGGCCAGTACCTCTGAGACGGCATGGCCACCCCAAAGATCCTCGGTATTGAGACGGAGTTCGGTGTTGCCCAGGTGGGTAGTTTCGGAGATCCCATCGTTCAGTCCAGCCTGCTCGTCAACGCCTATGCCCACGCCAGCGCTGGGCGCATCCGATGGGACTTCTTCGACGAGACGCCGCAACGTGATGCTCGAGGTGCCACGCCGCTCGACGCCATGCCGCCCATGGTGGAGTCCAACCTCGCCAACACCGTGCTCACCAATGGTGCCCGGTTCTACGTGGACCATGCACACCCGGAGTACTCCTCGCCAGAATGCTCGAGTGCACTCGAAGCGGTGCGTTACGACGTTGCCGGAGAATGGGTCTTGCGCCGAGCAATGGAGGCCGTTCGTTCCTACGCACCTCAGGCACCAGAGCTCGTCGTCTACAAGAACAACTCTGACGGCAAGGGCAACAGCTACGGCTGTCACGAGAACTACCTGATTGCTCGAGATCTTCCCTTCAGCGATGTCGTTGCGGCCTGTGTGCCCCACTTCATCTCTCGCATCATCTTCTGTGGGGCGGGCAAGGTCGGTGCCGACTTTCCCGATCGTCACGGCCAGATCCCGGCGTTCCAGTTGTCCCAGCGCGCCGAGTTCTTCGAGGAGATCATCGGTCTTGAAACCACCGTCAAGCGTCCCATTGTCAATACGAGGGACGAACCGCACGCCGATCCGTCGAAGTACCGACGACTCCACGTCATCGCCGGCGACGCCAATCTGGCCGAGGTTGCGACGTTCCTGAAACTCGGGACGACTGCGCTCATCTTGGCCATGGTCGAAGACGGGCACCTCGACCCCACGCCGTTGTGGCCAGCCGACCCCGTCCACGCATTCCGAGCTTTTTCTGCGGACCCCAGCCTCTCGGCCGCAGTGGACCTCGACCGTGGGGGTTCGATGACCGCGCTCGAGATGCAGTGGGTGCTCTACGAGGCGGCCGTTGCCTACGCTGATCGCTTCGGACTTGCAGTACTCGGAGCCGATGGTTCCGGAGCGCTCACGCTCGAGCGGTGGGGGAGGGCGCTGCACGCACTCGAGGTTGATCCAGCAACGCTGGCGCACGAAGTGGATTGGGTGGCGAAACGTCGCCTCGTTGAGGGACTCCGCGATCGACACGGATTGGCCGCTCAAGATCCACGGCTCGAGGCGGTCGATCTGCAGTACCACGATCTTCGGCTCGAGAAGTCCCTCGCCGCTCGCTGCAGCCTCGAACGTTTGACCCTCGACGCGGACGTCCGCTCCGCTGAAACTGCTCCGCCGCGCACCACTCGGGCATACTTTCGAGGGATGGCGTTGACGAAGTTTCGTGACGCCGTAGACAGCGCCAATTGGGACTCGGTGGTTTTCGACGTCGGGGAAGAGCCGCTGAGGCGCGTCCCTATGATGGATCCCACGAAGGGTACGGCCGCACAGACCGAAGCCCTCTTCGATCGATGTAGCTCGGCACGAGAACTCGTGGCCGAGTTGGAGGGTGAGGAGCACCATGGCAGAGCGTGAGCAGATCCGCCGTCGAGACGGCCGCGACGATGAACAGGTCGCGCAGTCCACTCCCCAGACGACCGGTGGCGAGCACGGTGAGAAGTTGAAGGCCGACCTCGATGAGCTCCTCGATGAGATCGACGAAGTCCTCGAGGACAACGCGGAGGAATTCGTCCGCAACTACATCCAAAAGGGCGGTGAGTGATGGCGTTGCCGCTCTTCCCTGTGACGGAGGATCCAGGACCCAACTTGATGGCACTCCTTGAGAAGGCCGGAACAACCGTCGCCATTGGCGGCGGCGATTATCCGGTCACTGCGCCGCACGCCACCACCATTGCTGCACTTCGCTACCGAGGCGGTGTTGTCATGGCTGGCGATCGTCGTGCCACTGCAGGCAACCTCATCGCCCACCGGGCTATGGAGAAGGTGTTCCCTGCAGATCGCTACGCGGCAGTGGCCATCTCGGGAACCGCTGGGACGGCTATGGAGATGGTCAAGTTGTTCCAAGTGCAGCTCGAGCACTACGAGAAGGTCGAAGGGACGACGCTCTCTCTCGAAGGCAAGGCCAACCAACTCTCACAGATGGTTCGCTCCAACCTGCCAATGGCAATGCAAGGCTTCATCGTGATTCCGCTCTTCTGTGGCTTCGACCTCGCTCGGCAAGTTGGCCGGATCTTCACCTACGACGGCACGGGTGGTCGCTACGAAGAAGCCGACTACGCGGCCACGGGATCGGGCGGACGAGATGCCCGATCCACCATTAAGGCAGGGTTCCGAGAGGACTTGAGCGAGGACGAGGCAGTGGATCTGGCAATTGCTGGGCTCTACGACGCTGCAGAGGAAGACTCGGCAACCGGCGGTCCTGATCCCCTTCGTGGGATCTACCCCATCGTGGCCGTGGTCGACAATGGCGGCTTCCGCTACGTCGCCGAGGACGTCATCGCCAGCGGGTTCGAGCGGCTGATCGCTCGCCGCAGTGCGGAGCGCGGGGGAGTGGGTCGATGAGCATGCCGTACTACGTTTCGCCAGAGCAGCGGATGAAGGATATGGCCGAGTACGCCCAGAAGGGCATCGCCCGAGGGCGCTCACTCATCGCCGCCATTGCTCGCGACGGCATCGTCCTCGTGGCGGAGAACCCGTCGAAGACCCTCCACAAGATCTCGGAGATCTACGACCGCATCGCCTTCTGCGGCGTGGGCAAGTACAACGAGTACGACCAGCTCCGCGTCGCCGGCGTCCGCCAAGCCGACATGAAGGGCCTGGCGTACTCTCGTGAAGACGTCGATGCTCGGAGTTTGGCCAACGCCTACGCCCAGTATCTCGGTCACGTGTTCACCGAAGGGATCAAGCCGCTCGAAGTGGAACTCGTGGTGGCTGAACTTGGGAACGCTACCCGGGAAACTCGGCTCTACCACGTGGCGTACGAGGGCACCATCACTGACCGTGAGGACTTCGTGGTCCTCGGTGGCGATGCTGGGCAGATCGCCGATCGTATGGACGACACCTACGTTGCCGGCGTCTCCATCGCAGAAGCCCTTCGCACGGCGGTTGCCGCGCTCGCTGGGCCAGATCGCACCCTTGGACCAGACCTCCTCGAAGTCGCCGTACTCGCCGAGCACAACGGACGGCGCTGTTTCGCTCGAGTGGTCGGCGCCGAGCTCGAGGCGATGCTCGCTTCCGCTGAGGCGTAGCAGGGGTGGATCGCCGAATCTTCGGCCTCGAGAACGAATACGGCGTCACCTTCACCCACCACGGCCAGCGACGCCTCAGTCCTGATGAAGTCGCTCGGTACCTGTTTCGCAGTGTGGTGAGTTGGGGTCGTTCATCGAATGTCTTCCTCGCCAACGGAGCCCGGCTCTACTTAGACGTCGGCAGTCACCCGGAGTACGCAACACCGGAGTGCGATGCCCTCATCGACCTCGTGGCGCACGATAAGGCTGGGGAGCGAATTCTCGCTGGCCTCGTCGACAACGCGCAGACCCGATTGAGCGATGACGGGATTCGTGGTGAGGTGTTCTTGTTCAAGAACAACACCGACTCCGCGGGAAACTCCTATGGCTGTCATGAGAACTACCTCACCGATCGTACCGATGAGCTCACCCGCTACAGCGATGTCCTCGTGCCGTTCCTGATCTCACGGCAGATTTTCGCTGGTGCAGGCAAGATCATCTCGACCCCCAAGGGCCCGAAATTCTGCATTTCTCAGCGAGCCGAGCACATGTGGGAAGAGGTGTCCTCGGCCACGACGCGCTCCCGGCCCATCATCAACACCCGGGACGAGCCGCACGCCGACGCTGAGCGCTACCGGCGACTGCACGTCATCGTTGGCGACTCCAACATGAACGAGTACGCCACCTACCTCAAAGTGGGCACCACGGCGCTACTGCTGCAGATGCTCGAGGACCCAACCACCGTGCTTCGCGATCTGACCCTCGAGAACCCCATCCGGGCTATTCGAGAGATCTCGCAAGACATCACCTGCACGAAGACCGTCAAGTTGGCCAATGGCAGAGAGCTCACCGCGCTGCAGCTGCAACTCGAGTACTACGAGCGAGCGGTGAAATTCGCTGACCACCACGATCTGCGCCCAGAGATTTCGGCTGCGCTTGCGATGTGGGGTCACGTCCTCAACGGGATTGCCACCGACCCTCTCTCGCTCGCCGCTGAGTGCGATTGGGTGCTCAAGTACCACCTGGTCGAGCGGCTCTGCGGTCGAGAGCAGATCCCTCTCGACGATCCAAAGGCACTCCTCGTCGATCTGACCTACCACGATACCGATACCACTCGGGGACTCTTCTACAAGCTCCAGCGAAAGGGGCTCGTCGAGCGCATGGTGACGGACGACCAGATCACCGCTGCGGCGACGACTCCTCCACAGACGACACGAGCTCGCCTCAGGGGGGCCTTCGTCGAGCGGGCCAAGCAGCAGCGCCGGGACTACACCGTGGACTGGGTCCATCTCAAGTTGAACGACCAGGCGGTGCAGACCCTCGTCCTCCAAGACCCCTTCGACGCACACAACGAACGGGCAGAACAGCTCATCGCGAGCCTCTAGCGCGTGATGTCGCCGGGGACGTTCTCCTCGGTAGAGTGGAGTCGTGCACGTTCCGAGTCTCGGTGAATTCCTCGTCGTTGCCTTCGTCGCGGTAGTCCTCCTCGGTCCGGACAAGTTGCCTGAGGCGGCCAAACAGCTCGGTGGGTTCTGGAGGTCTCTCCGGGAGTACCAGAACAAGATTGAATCCACGTTCAAAGAGCAGATGCCGAACATGCCGTCGACCACCGAAATGGCGAGGATGGCCCGATCGCCGGTCTCGCTCCTCAACAAGCTCGCTGATTTCGACGTCGCCAATGAGCCGCTCCAGGCAGACCCTGGTGCGACCGCTGCGCGCTACGACGACCACTTCCCTGACGACCCAGGAGCGCTGCCCGCTCCAAGTGGTAGCTACACCAACGTCGAACCGCGAGCCACGCCCACCACGCTCCCCGGCGATCCTTCCCTCAACTGATGACGACCAATACATCGACAGAAACCGGCGGGGTCATGCCATGGATGGAGCACCTCCGTGAACTCCGGAAGCGGTTGATGATCGTCGCCGCGTGCTTCGTGATCTTCACGATCGTGTGTTTCGTGCTCTATCCAGAGATTCTCTCGTTCTTGCGACAGCCCCTGTGCAACGCTGATCCAAAGAACTGCAACTTCTACGTGACGAGCCCATTAGACGGGCTCTCACTTCGTATTCGAGTCGCTGGGTACGGGTCCCTGTTCTGCACCTTGCCGCTGTTCCTGTTCGAGATGTGGCGGTTCATCACTCCGGGACTCAAGGCCAGGGAGCGTCGCTACGCCCTTCCATTCGTTCTCGCCTCGACCGCGCTCTTCGTCGTTGGCATGGTTCTCGCGTACTTCACGTTCTCCCACGCGCTCAAGTTCCTCGACACCATTGGTGGGAGCAACCTGACCGCCATCTACCACCCGTCGGACTACCTGAAGTTAATTCTGACCATGATGTTCGCCTTCGGCATGGCCTTCGAATTCCCGGTCATCTTGGTCGCCCTGGAACTCGCTGGCCTCGTGACGCCGAAGCGACTGCTGTCGTACTGGCGCATCGCCGTCATCGGCATCTTCGTGATCGCCGCGGTGTTCACGCCGAGCGGTGACCCATTCTCCATGCTCGTCTTGGCCATTCCGCTCGTTGCCTTCTACTTCTTGGCCATTGGTATTGGCAAGCTCCTGAAGAAATGACGACAGCAGAGGCCATTCGAGAGGACTTCCTCTCGAGGCTGGCATTCCCAACCGATCCGTTCCAAGAAGAGTCCATGGATGCCCTCGATCGGGGCGCCAACGTGCTCGTGACCGCTCCAACAGGTTCTGGAAAGACCCTCGTCGCCGCCTACGCCATTGACCAGGCTCTCCGAGAGGGCAAGACGAGTTTCTACACGACACCCCTCAAGGCACTGTCGAACCAGAAGTACCGAGAGTTCGTCGCTGAGTACGGCACGGCAGCGGTTGGCCTCCTGACGGGCGATACCGTGATCAACCCCGGTGCCGCCATCGTCGTCATGACCACTGAGGTCCTCCGGAACATGCTGCTCGCCGAATCGCCGCACTTGGCGACCCTCTCGGTGGTGGTGCTCGATGAGGTCCACTTCCTCCAAGATCCCTACCGCGGGGGTGTGTGGGAAGAGGTTCTCATCTTGAGCCCGCCGACGGTGACCTTCGTCTGCCTCTCGGCCACGGTGTCCAACGCCAAGGATCTCGGAGCGTGGATTGCGTCGATTCGAGGCGAAACCGCGGTGATCGGCGCCACCGAACGTCCGATTGCGCTCCGACACCACGTCGCCGTCCAACGACGGGGAGAAGTCGAACCAGAGCTCATCGACCTCCTCGATGGCGATCGGCCGTCAACCGAAGGGCTCCGCCTCGACGGCCTCGTCCGTCGTTCGCTCGAGCAACGTCGGGGTTCGGCCTACCTGCAGGGTCGCCACGCAGGAGCACTCCCGATCGCGACTCCTCGGCGAGCAGCGGTCGTCGAGCTCCTCGATGCCGAGCAACTCCTGCCGGCCATCGTCTTCATCTTCTCTCGGGCTGCCTGCGATGACGCTGTTCGCCACTGCCTCCGCATGGGCATCCGGCTGACCACGAGTACCGAACGACGCCGCATTGTTGAGATTGCCGAGCATCACGTCACCCAGCTAACCGATGAGGATCTCGGCGTTCTCGGATTCAACGAGTGGCTCGACGCGCTCTG
>Ga0007805_1000118_pt1 | contig 27317 bp, 26 predicted proteins | sample CryBogCBE24Aug09_FD_71231 | JGI IMG/M metagenome (GOLD analysis project Ga0007805, IMG submission 71231) | Freshwater microbial communities from Crystal Bog, Wisconsin, USA - CBE24Aug09 | ecosystem: Environmental > Aquatic > Freshwater > Lake | place: Crystal Bog, Wisconsin, USA | collected... | reverse complement strand
TTTGAGAAGCTAAACTTGCACTAAATGAAGTTGCTGCACTTGCAGAATAAGCTGATGCAGAAGCAAAAGCACCATTTGCACTATTTTGTGCAGTTGTGATGTTTTGTGTTTGAGTTGCATCGGTTGAAGCAATACTTGCAGATAATGCCGCTACAGTTGCTGCACTTGCACTATCAGTTGTTGCTACTGATGAACTTAAACTTATAATTGATTGTTCTAATGAAGAAGAATCTATATTAATAGTTGCTAAAGAAGCACTTATTGAAGTTGCTACTGAAGAACTTAAATTTCCTATTGTTGTTGCTATTGCACCACTTAAAGCAGTTTGAGATGCTTTACTAGAACTAAAGTTAGTTGCTACTGATGCACTATATAATGTTGCATTTCCTAATCCTACAATTGTAGAACCACTAATACTACCAGTTGCTGCAATATTACCACTTGTAGTGATATCACCACCCGCAGTTAAACCTTGATCTGCTCTTAATCCACCACCTGTATTTGTTAAGGTTGATAATATTGTACCATTATTTGTAAAATATATCGAACCTGTTGAAATGTAAAGGTGATTAAATGGATTATTAATACTTCCTAAATTAGATGTAAGCCCAGTTGGAACTACATCACCTGTTAAAGAAATAGTAGTAACTGCTAATGTATTTGGTATATGCACCGTTGTTCCATCATCTGTCATTTGTGATGATGAAAGAGATAGTGAACTACTAAATAATGCAATAGTTCCTGCTGAACCACTACCATGTAATTGACCGAATGAAGATGCTAATGTCACATCTCCGTTTGCACCACCGATTTGTAATGTTTGTAAATCGGTATTAAAGTATGGTTCACCGAATAATAATGAACCTGATTTTTGGGTATCGCTACCTCTTCTAAAGCGTAATGCCATTGTTTTTTTCCTTTTGTATTATCATTTGAGACATTGATGTAAACTTTATTATATAGAAATAAATATTAGATTCTAACTAAGAACCTAATTTATTTTCCAAATCTTTTATTCTATTTTCTTGGTTTTTTACAACTTCGATTAATAATCCTATAATCTTATCATAATCAACGCCATAATATCCATCATATCTTTGTTTAACTAATTCTGGCATTATTGCCAATACATCCTGTGCAATTACACCATAATCATGTTCACCTGCTTTAGATTGAACTCTATCATTCCAATCAAACTCAACACCTCTTAATTGTTGTACTTTTTCAATTGGATTAGATATTAATTGTATATTATCTTTTAATCTTTCATCTGAACTATAATAAGCCGTTACATCTCCAGTAACAGTTAATGAACCAGTAATAGTTTGATTACCATTAAATTGGTTTGATGTACCTAATTTAGCATATGTCAAATATGCCGATGAACTTAAATTTGAATTAGTTGTTGCAATTGAAGAACTTAAGTTAGAAATTGTAGTTGCTACACTTGAACTAAATACATTTAAAGATGAAGATACTGATGAACTATATGCACTTGCTGATGCAAATGCTCCATTTGCACTATTTTGTGCAGTTGTTATATTTGTGGTTTGAGTAGCATCGGTTGTTGCAATTGAACTACTTAATGAATTAATAGTTAAATAGAAACTTCCACTATAAGAACTTGCACTTTGGAATGCTCCCCACGCTGATGCACTATTTATAATATTAGTATTAGTTAAACTTGCACTATATGAAGATGCACTTTCGAATGCTCCCCACGCTGATGCACTAATTGTTGCTATATTATTACTTTGAGTTGCATCCGTTTGATAAATAGATGAACTTAATCCATTTACGTTTGTAACCGAATCACCAAATCTAGTATTTAATGAAGCACTAAACGCAACTAAACTACCTGTTAATTCTGTAAATGATGTTGAACCACTTTGATTTAATGAACCAGTAATAGTTAATATGTTTGATACATCGTTACCAAAATTATTAGAACCACTACTATAAATAATAGATGAACTTTCAAATATAGTATGTAATTCATGTGCGTAAATTGTTCCACTTACAAATAAATTACCACTTGCTGTAATATCACCTGCAATGTTTTGAGAACCATTAAATGTATTTGAACCAGTTGTTGCATATGTAGTTTCAATTTTTGTTAATCTACTTGCTACCGATTGTGAATATAAATAAGTATCACCTAACCCATATACTGCTCCACTAATAGAACCCGTAATATATTGTGTAAACTTATTTTGGCCTGTAAATATGTTATCATTACCAACTTGTGCTCCTGCTCCCAATGCCAATGCATCAATTCTATGATTACTTGCACTAATTGAAGTTTCCAATGAAGCACTATAAGAACTTGCTGATTGAAACGCTCCCCAAGCTGATGCAGAAATTACTGCTATTTGCAAATCTTGGTTTGCATCTCTTGTATAAATACTTGCTGAATATAAAGATGCACTTTGAAATGCTCCCCAAGCACTTTGTGAATTAATTAATACACTTTGTGTTGTATTATTTATTGTAGTATAAAAACTTGCACTATATGAAGATGCACTTTCGAATGCTCCCCATGCTGATGCTGAATTTGTTGTGTTATATGTTGATAATGAAGAACTAAAATTAGCTAAACTACCACTTAATTCTGCAAAACCAGTTGAACCACTAACACTTAAATTTAATGGTAGCCAAAGTGTATTACCATCTTCTGTTATTACCGATGATGTTAAATGATCTCCGCCTTGTCCTTTAAGAATTGCATTATGATTAGTTGTTTGTTCATCTCCTAAACTACCACTATTTCTAGGTCCACTAATTAAAGCAGCACCATGATATGAACTACCACTTGCTTTTTGATAAACCCATCCGTTATTTAATGAATCCCAATATAAAGAACCGGTTGCACCAGTACTACCACTATCTATTACACTTATACCTGCAAATCTAACTGCCGGAGTTGCTGTGTTTAATATTATTTGGTTTGTTCCGATGTCTAATATACTACCTGTTACGTTTTGTATTGATGATGTTCCAAATACAATCAAATCACCCGTAACGTATACTGATGCTGATACTATTTGATTTCCAGTAAATGTATTCGAACCTGTTGTTGCGTATTTTGTATCTAAACTTTCTATACTACCTAATCTACTTGCTACTGATGTTGATATTGTAGTAATTGATGTTTCTAAACTACTACTTACATTTGATAATGCAATTGCTCCTGAACTACTATATGCAGATGCACTTTGGAATGCTCCCCACGCAGATGCACTTGCTATTATAATATTTGTTGTTTGAGTTGCATCGGTTGTATAAATTGATGCACTTAAATTTAATATTGATGTTTCTAAAGATGAAGAATCAAATGATAACCCAGCTAAACTTGCACTTAAATCATGAGAAATACTACTACTTAAAGATATAATAGATGCTTCTAAAGCTCCACTAATACTATTAACAATTGAAGCACTTGACATCAATGTTATACTATTAATACCATCTGCACTTAATTGTAAAGTTTGTAAATCAGTAGCTGCATATAATTCTCCTGCTTTTAATGAAGAACCAGTTTCGGTTGATACACCATATCTTATTTGAAAAGTTGCCATTTAAAATCTTTTATTCTTTTTTATAAATATCATTAATTATTAAAATCTAAATTTGATAATCATTTTAAATGTTATGATATAATCGCTGTTACAAATGTGTTTGCAGTTGTACCATCTAAACAATAATATCTTAAAATTGCTAATTGTTTTGTTGCTAAATAAAACGATGAACCATTACTTGAATTTGTACTTGAAATACCATGATTAATTTGAGAAGTTCCACCTATATCATTATGTACAATTACATCCACCACTCTACCAGGTGTTAAATTACTTCCCGATATATTTACAGTTGAACCCGTTGTATGAATATGAATTATTGAATCTTTACTATAATCTATTAATACCGTTCCTGCATATCCACTTACCAATCTCGGTGTATATTGAATATTAGAAGTTGCATCTAATTTTAATGAACCAGTTAAAGCAATACTACTACTTACATTTAAAGAACCTGTAATTGTTTTATTACCCACCATCGTATAATTACCCGTTTGAGAATAATCACCAATTTGTGTCATTGAACCACTAATATATTGGAATGAACCGGTTGCTGCAATAAATGATCCTGAACCAGATAATCTCATACCACCGGCTGAAATTAAAATGTTTCCACTTACATTTGATAATGCAGTATTTGGTTGTCCTGGAATACCTGCTATGTTGATTGAACCCGATGAAACGAATATATCACCAAAAGGTCTTTCTAATGTTCCTAATGATGCTCCTTTTGCTGATTTTGGTACTAAGTTTCCACCAAATTCAGTTGTTCCACTTATAAATAAAGAACCTGTTATAATTTGGTCACCACTAAATATGTTTGAACCTGTAGTTGCAAATCCTAATGCACTAATTTGAGAACTACCACTTATAACTCCATTAGGTAAAGTTGCATTAATTCCATTTTGTCCAATTGTTGCTACTAATTGATCTCCTACAATGAATTTAATACCTTCGTTTGTAGGAACAATTTGTGAACTACCACTTACATTAGATATAAATGTTTTAAATCCAATTGGTGTTCCTACTTCTTGTTCCCATTCAAAATCTATAATATATTTTTTAGATTCATTATTAAATTCATTAATTGATGCTGTACTATTAGAACTATAATCCCAACCATCAATAGGTAAATCATCACTAACTACACCTCTTAAACCACTACCATCTCCTTGAAATGAACCACTAAAACTACCACTATTATTTCCTTGACTTAAATCAATTCCATTAAGATATAATGAACCTGTTATTTCTACTGAACCTGTAAATGTATGTGTATCATCAACCGTATCACCAAAATTTGTTGAACCACTTTGATATATAGTAGATGATGAAATAATATTTATGTTGAACTGTCTAGCATTAACTGCACCAAATACATTCAAATCTTCTGTTATGTATTGTGAACCACTTATAACGGTATAACCATGATTAACCGTCATTGTATCATTTACTTTTAATGACTCAAATGAACCACTTCCATTTATTCTTAATTCTGAACCTGTGATACTTCCTAATACATCTAAATCTGTATTGCCTACTATATCACCTTTAATATAAGCACCACCACTTACATTTAAATCATTTTTAATTATGATTTCACCAAATGAACCCGTATCTGTAATTGAAATTGAACCCGTTGTTGTAGAATCCGTTGTTACGATTGTTTGTATAGACTCAACCGAACCTGATTTGTTAAAATAAATTTTACCATCGTAGGTATTAACCGCTAATTCACCTAAATGAAGTGAACCCGTATCAGGAACTTTACCAGTAAGCGAGGAACGCTTTAGTATAATATTTTGAGCCATATGTATGGAAACGTTTTTTTAATGTTATTTAACAACGAAAAAAGGTACTATATAGTACCCTTATAAATATATAAAAATATATAAAAACGAATTATACCAAATCAAATAAAATAATTTCTGTTTCCGTAGGATTTTGAATATGAATTTCGGTTTCATTTGTAAAAGACAATCCATCACCTTCTATTAAATCTATTCCGTTTATGGTTGAAGTGCCTGAAACTACATATAAATAATATCTACGATTAGAATTTAATTGAAATGTAAAATCGTTTGTAAATATTCCAGCTAATAATCTTGCATCCTGTTTGATTGGTAACTTTTCTGTTATATCACAAAAGGTATTTAATTTATCCTCTCTACTAAATTGATGCCAATCATGTGATGGTTCAGTATTTAAAACATTAGGTCTTATCCATAATTGTAAATAACGATTTGGTTCGTCAGATGCATTTCCTTCGGTGTGTCTAATACCTTTACCTGCACTCATTCTTTGAACCCCTCCTGCTGGTATATCAATACTTTTACCAAAACTATCGGTGTGTCTACATTTTCCTTCAACTACATATCCAAATATTTCCATATTCCTATGTAAATGTTCAGGTACATGTCCACCTGGTTGTGTTCTGTCATCATTTATTGTTTCTAAATCACTAAAGTTTGTATAGGTTTTATCCATATACGGAGGGAAATAGAATGAACGAAAAGAGGTAATCCAATTTGCGGTCGGATTACCTCTTGTATTTGCTTTTCTATGAAAAATCATAAAACTATTTTATCTTAACACCATCCACCTTTGTTATCAATTGGTTCTAATAATGTAAATTTAGCAGGGAAGTTAAATGTTCCTACAAATGATGTACCATTATTTGAGTTAATATCGCTAGTTAAGAATCTAGAATCAGTTGGATCAACAGATTCTATTACCACTTGTTTATTTGTTGAATCAAATGAAATTTTAGCTAAACCACTTCCAATTGAACTACCTGAACCCCATACAACATTTGCGATATAACCATTTGTATCAGTTATACCTGCATTATTAAATGCGGTTTCAATTTCACTATAAGTATTTAATGTTCCATATACTCCACCATAGATATAATTTTCAGATGCAGTTACACTAAATCCTATTGTTCCATTAGTAGTATGTTGTCCATCAATCGATGCTAATCCATCTAAATCAGATGAGTTAATTGTAAATGATGAAGGAGTGTTTTCAAATAATGTGATTTCTGGATTTGCATCATTAAATACTGCAATTCTATCAACTACACATAACCAACCACCACCATTAGTAATAGGAGTAGGTGCTCCACCACTAAACCAAACAGCATCATTTCTTAATGTACAAATTGTACCTGTATCATCTAAGAATTTCCAACCCGCCTGTGGAGGAGTTGAATAACCTGACCCATCTGCAGGTTGTCCTATTTGTAAGAATGTATGTCCGTTTCCATCATCACCATAACTAGTCCATAATAGACCAGCTTGCGGTAAATATACATGTGCTGTTGGTGCTGTTGTTACATTTATTGTTATTTGTACTTCACCATCTGTAAATGCACTATTACTTGTTGATACTACGGATAATCCATTTGCTCCATTATAATAAGGATCATAACAAACTGAACCATACCCTGAATCAGAGAATGTGTTTGTTGTATATGCAAATGTTATATTGTTACCACCTTGAGTAAATGTAATTGTACCATTATTATTAATCAATGATGATAATAATGCTTGTTGGTCTGTTGCGGCACTATCATAATAGTTTATATAAATAGTTCCTTGTGATGTTAATATTGAATTAGGGTCTGCTAAACCTTCATTTATGCTATGGTCTGGCCATGTTAAATCACCACTACTCCATGCTGGAATATAGCCGGCACCACCTGTTATTAAATTCCAATATCCAACCCCACCACCACTTTTTGGTACAATTGAAAATCCACCCGTTATTGTTATTGTTGGTATTAAACTCATAATTTTTATTTTTTATTTTATTACCAAGATCCAGCATCTATGTTAGAAGCTGAATATTGTAAGTCTGCGAATTGTTGTGCTACTGAACTACTGAATGCTAATACATCACCTATTCCATATAATGAACCACTAAATCCTTGTTCTTTTGATATTTTTGCAAATGTTGTTCCTTGATATTGTATTTGTACGGATGAAGATGACGGTAGAACCGTATAATTATCTCCACCATCTGTTACATATCCAACGTATCCTGCTGATGGATTTGGTGTATTAAAATCATAATCATTTGCCGGAGTTACTGCTACATTTGTTAAACCACTACCATCTCCAAAGAAATAATTAGCAGTTACAGTTGATGCAGTTACCGAACCTAATATATCTAAATCACCATTTCCTACAATATCATATTGAACAAATACACTTCCACTTACATTAACATCATTTGAAACAATTAATTCATTAAACGAACCAGTGCCTAATATATTAATATTACCTACTGTATTTGAATTGGTAGAAACTAATTGCTCAATACTTTCTGCAGAACCACTCTTATGTATAAACGCTGTTCCATCATAGGTATTCAGTGCTATTTCACCAACTTTCATTGTTGATGTTGTAGGAACTGAACCCGATATATTGGATCTTCGTTGTAGTATTATTGTTTTATCGTTATTTGTTGCCATTTGAGCTTCTGTTTTTATTTTCATTATTATATAACTTGTTTTAATCTCCCCCATATTTCAGGGGGAGATAATTAGTTATATTAGAATGAACCACCATCAATTGTATTGCTCATTACGAAGTCTGTACCATCCCATTGTGCTATATCTCCAACATTTTGAGGTGCTGCGATAAATTCAATGTTATCAGTTAAACCTCTAAATGCTAATCTCTTACTATTACCACCACCACTTGGAATGTTTACTGAATTAGATGCAGTTACACTATTAAATGTTACATCATTTGTAGTTCCTACACCTTGTATTGTACCAGTACCTTCTAATGTTGATAATCTACCATCTTGAACATATTGTGATGCAGAGAAATCGTTTACAATTGATGCACTTACAGAATTTAAATTAAATGCACTTGCAGAGAATGAAGTTGCTACTGAAGAACTAAAGTCACCAGTTACACTTGCTACTGAAGCACTTAATTGTGAGATTGTATAATTACTTGCACTAAATGAAGTTGCTGCTGATTGAGATAAACTAGCTACTGATGTAGATACATAGTTGATATCTGCTAATTGTACTTCACTTCCGATAGGGCCGGCAATCCACATATCATTTGCACTATCCCAAAGTAATGAACCACTAACCTTTGAAGGGTTTGTTGGGTCAGCTACTTGAATACCAGCGTATGCTGCTTGCGTTCCATTTAATGCTATAATGTTATCACCGATACTAACTGTTGTAGAATCTACTATTGTTGTAGTACCTTGAACACTTAAGTTACCTAAAATTGTTGTAGTTGAACCAGTACCACTTCCACTTACACTAATTGCATTTTGTAATGAAGAAGTATATGCTTCGATTGAATCCAATCTAACATTTTGTGTATGTTGAGAAGCAGAAAAATCTGTTACAATTGAGTTACTTACTGCGTTAACATTTGCTAAACTAGCACTATCAGTTGTTGCAATTGAAGCACTTAATGCATTTACATTTGCTGCACTAGCAGAGAATGAAGTTGCTACTGAAGAACTTAAATTATTTAAATCAGTTGCTACTGAAGAACTAACTGAACTTAATTGAGATGCCGCATATGCTGCACTTGCAGAATCAGTTGTTGCGATTGAAGAGCTTAAATTAGAAATTGTAGTTGCAACTGCTCCACTTACACTATTTAATTGTGATGCTGCATATGCTGCACTTGCTGAATCACTAGTTGCGATTGAAGCACTTAATGCATTTACATTTGCTGCACTAGCAGAGAATGAAGTTGCTACTGAAGAACTTAAATTAGTTATTGAAGTTTCTAATGAAGAAGAATCAAATGATACTGTTGCTAATGAAGCACTTATTGTTGTTGCTACTGAAGAACTTAAATTAGAAATTGTAGTTGCAACTGCTCCACTTACACTATTTAATTGTGATGCTGCATATGCTGCACTTGCTGAATCAGTTGTTGCAATTGAAGAACTTAAGTTAGAAATTGTAGTTGCAACTGAAGAACTGAATGTACCACCAACTGATGCTACTGAAGCACTTAATACTGCTACATCGTATGCACTTGCACTAAATCTACTATCTACTGAAGTAGAAAATTCAGATACATTTCCAATACCAGTGATAGAACCACTAATTGTTCCACTTGCATCAACATAAATACTAGCACCATTTGATAAATTCAATGCTGAACTATTTCCTAAGTTCATGTTTGCATCGTTAACGGCTACTGCATTGTTGAAGTTTGTTGTACCATTTACATTAACATCATTACTAAATGTTTGTGTTTCAGTAAATGTGTTACCACCAGCTAATTTAGCAAATGTTGAAAATGCTGAAGAAGATGCGTTATTTAAATCACTTGCTACCGAAGAACTTAAATTATTTAAATTACTTGCTACTGAAGAACTCAATGCTGTTACACTTGCTGCACTTGCACTAAATGAAGTTGCAACAGATGCACTAAAGTCACCAGCTACCATTGCAGTTGATGCACTTAATGCAGTAATATTGTATGCACTTGCACTAATTCTTGTATCAAAAGATGCAGAATCAGAATAATATGATTGAGTGAATGCTAAATAAGAAGATGAGATAGTTTCTAAATTAGATACTCTTGTTCCTAAATCACCACCTGCACCTAAATTATTGTTAATTGCTGCTAATGAAGCACTAACTGAAGCACTAAAGTCAGTTACGTTTCCAATACCATTGATTGTAGATGAACTAATTTCACCATCTACATATAAATTACCACCTTGTTCAATTGTTACATCATTACCAATTACAGAGATATTTGAAGAACTGATATGGTCATCACCACTTGCTACTGTCAAATAGTTTGTGTATAATCCGGTTTCTTCACCTACTGAACCGGTATTTTGAGGTCCCGCAATTAAACGAGCTGAAGTATATCCTGCTTGGTCTGGATTATTTACATAAATCCAAACGTTGTTAGTTGAATCCCAAAGTAATGAACCAGTTGCATTTGAATTTGAACCACTATCTATTACTGCAATACCACCAAATCTAACTGCTGGATTTGCAGTATTTAATACGATTGTGTTTGTTCCAATTTCAACCGCACTTGCAGTTACATTTACTAAAGATGAAGAACCATAAATAGTTACATCACCCGTAATCCACATTGAACCACTTATTACTTGGTTACCATTAAATGTATTAGAACCAGTTGTAGCATAAGTTGTTTCAATTACGTTTAATCTATTTGCTACACTTCCACTATTTGTAAATGTGCTTGCACTTAAAGATGAAATTAAATATTTACTACCACTATCTGTTGTTGCTACTGAAGAACTTAAATTATTTAAATCTGTTGCAATTGAAGCACTTAATGCAGTTTGAGATGCCACACTTGCACTATCTGTTGTTGCTATTGAAGAACTTAAGTTAGAAACTGTTGTTGCTATTGAAGCACTTAATGCAGTTTGATATGCTGCACTTGCAGAATCAGTTGTTGCGATTGAAGAACTTAAGTTAGAAATTGTAGTTGTTAATGAACTACTTAAATTAGCGTTATCAGATGCTGCTGTTGCTGCACTTGCACTAATTGTAGTTGCTAATGAAGAACTTAAGTTTGTTTGAGATGCTGCACTTGCACTAAATGAAGTTGCGATTGAAGCACTTAAAATATTGTTTGCATTTGTTGCACTTGCTGCACTTGCACTAATTGTAGTTGCTACTGATGAACTTAAGCCTGCAAATCCAAATACTGCATTATATGTTGAAGAACTTAATGCATTTACACTTGCTGCACTTGCAGAATCAGTTGTTGAAATTGACGAACTTAAATTATTTAAATCAGTTGCTACTGAAGCACTTAATGAAGTTACACTTGCTGCACTTGCACTAAATTGAGAAGCTACTGAAGAACTAAAGTCACCAGTTGTACTCGCTACTGAAGCACTTAATTGTGAAATTTGATAGTTAGATGAACTAAAATCATTTGCAATTGAACCACTTAAAGCGATTACGTTACCACTTAGGTCAATTGCTTCATTACCATCGCTACCTAGTAAAAATAATGTTTTTGAACCACTTGAATAGTATGGAACACCATTCAACATTCCGTTGTAGGTAGAACCTGCAAAAACCGCAGGATCATTTGCTCCTCTTAATACTCTATTTACTGCTGCAATTGATCCACTTTCATAAGCTGCAAATACTAATGCTTCTCCATTTGTTACATTAAGATTTGTCGAACCGGTTGCAATTACGATTTCACCTTTTTGAAGTGAACCTGTTATCGAAGATAGTTTTTCTAAACTACCACGTTTGTGTTTGATTATTTGTGCCATAATTTCCTTTAATTATTTTAGGGGGTTTGCTCCTTTACTTTAATAAATATGAAAAAAGTTGCATTCAAATATGATGCAACTCATTTATTTTTAATTTTTTATAATTTAGTTTACCATTCACCATTATCAATTATATCTGCTTTCGCATTTCCATCATTATCATATGGATTTATCGGTGCATTTCCTGCTGAACCAGTCTCTCCATTTATCCACAATTCACCTGGAACATTATATAAAGTACCACTAATATTTATTTCGGTATCTACAATTGCTACTGCACCACTTACTATTAATGAGTATGCATCCGTTTGAGTTGATAAAGTTAAATTATTAATAGTTGTTCCATCTAATTGTGAAGAACCACTTATTACACCATCAGGCAATACACCAACTACGGATGAACTAATTATAGCATAAACAGAAGCACTAAAATCTGCACCTGCTCCTGCTGCCGTTTGTAATGCCGAACCACTTTCTATTTGTTTTAATCTTATTAAACTTGCCATTATATTTTTCTTATCTTATTATAAATCTACCTATTATTTCAAAATTACTTTCATTTATACCATTTCCTATAATACTTAAATTTGCTTCATCATCTTTTTGTAATGTGATAACAATATTTTGACCAACGTTTACCGTATAAATTGTTGTATCTAATTTTACTCCGTCTAAATAAATATCAAAATCTTTTGCAGTTGGTGTTTCAACTCCTTGAATTATATTATAAGTTGTAATTGTTAAAATATAATAAGTAGGATATTCTACTAATAAATCCGGATTAATTGCCTTTTCCGTAATAACCGTTTGCATCATATCCATTCTATGTGCATTTATAACATCTATATTTCTATTTTTTATTTTAATATTTGGTTTAGATTTTGTTTTACTTTTTGGTGTAATATAAACAGATGCAGAAACATTTGGTTGAATATTTTCCGTTGCCAAATATGTCAAATAATCTAACTTTGTATTAGATTTTTTTTGAACTAATATGTTTGGTCTTTGTTTCATTATTTTGAAAAAGTTCCTGTTATTTGTAATGTATCATCTGCTGTTATAGTGTATGGAAAATTTGACTTAGGTAATATAAATCTAACATTACCACCAAAATTTTCAACAATATAATCATACATAGCAATATTTTGAGTATTAATATCTAATAAAATAATAGAATTTCTTTCTTTTAATACCTTACCACTATTTTTATCTATTATTGGTTTTGGTAAACTATATCCAACTAATTCAAATATATAATCAGTTGAAGTTGTTTTTACATAATTTAATTTAGCATTTGTTAAAACAACATATGGTAATATATTTTGTAATACACTCATTATAATAATAAAAATTTACCGGCAATATGAATTTCATCTGTTGGTTCTATTACAAATCCTAACAATCCTTCGTTAAAAGTAATTTTTATTGTATTTAAAACAGATGTATAATCTAATGTATAATATCCTTTTGAATATTTTACTCCATTTATATATATTTTTATAGTATCTTCAACCAATATAGTTAATGGAGATGGTGGTTGGATTACTTGTACACCATTAAATGTTACTATATTTTGGAATATAATATCACTAACCTTTGTATTATTAATTTCTAAATAATCATATAATACTTTGTTTGCATTATAATCATTTACATATATTGGTGCACTTATTCCAGTTACATCCGTTTCTAATGTAACAATAGTTGCTCTATTAGAAATTGATTTTTTAGTAGTTGGTTCATTATCAAATCTTTCAGGAATTAAATATGCTTTTGCTAACATTGTAAATTCAGTTCTTACAATTCTTTCCTGATTATCAGTCATTTCCAATGTTTTATCGAATGAATCAATTTCTACTTTGAATTTAAATTTATCTTTATCACCCCAATATTCATCTGCTGCCCATTTAAATGCTTCTATAATAGTATTCATATGTTCATTATAGTTAGTCCATACCATTACCTCATAACTAATATCCACATAATCTGGCATTGTTATATCATATACTTCCTTTCTTGGTTGAAAATTATTTAATAAAGAAAATTTATCATAAACATTTTTCTTTGAATATCTTTGATAAGATGGATAATGTAGAAAACGATTTAACATTGGAATTGCATCATTTCTTTCTACTGTCGTTCTTTTAAACATAATAAGTGGTAACTGAATTTTACCTCTACTATCTCTATACACCCCATCCACTTGTGCTGCTTTCCATCTTTCTGCATTACCATACATTACAGGAACAGTTATTTCGGTATTATCTATTTTTAATTTAGGAACAACAATATCCTGCATATAATTAAACATTGCACTATCAACATCAAACAAAGTAATTCCTTTACGAGAGAATTGGTCTTCGTTTGGTAATTGTTTTGCTCTATTTAATGCAGGTCTAAGTGGATTATTTGTTGCCATTATTTATTTCTCGGTTCTATATTTAACATAGATTTTCTAGTTAAGTAAGTAACACATTCTATGCCAAAATTATTTTCTGCTTGCATACCTACTAACTGAGTTTGATTTGTTGTTGTTATTTCATAGTAACCTTTATTAAACAAGATTATATCTCCAACTTCAGGATAAATATCTTTTACAATACATGTATCTTGGTTAAAACGGAATGTTACATCTTGTATTGTATCTTGTCCAAATCCATCATATTGTTGAGATTCATCTCCATATTCTACCATACCAAAAATAGAAACACCTTCAAAGTAACTCTTATCTAAAGATTCACCATAAAGATTTGTTTTACTTTCTCCTGCTATTAATTTGAATAAGAAAACTTGTGTTTGAACCACAGAGTCTACTAATTCTCTACTTATGTTTTGAAAGAAATTATAATCTTTCGATCCTATAAAACGAGGCATTTTCTTATCCTATATAAAATGGTAATGGAATATTTTTTAACATCTCTTGAACTTGCTTAGCTTCTTGGGCTTTGTATTCCATTTGTTTAGGTCTACTCAATTCCTCTAAATCCTGTCTAAGTTGTTCATATAAACGGTCTTTATCATTTTGTGCTTCTGCTCTTAAACTTGCACCATCTAATGATACTTCACCTTCAGGAATTGGAATAGTTGCATATTTTTCTCTAATACCACCTAATAATTCTTTTGCCAAAGCTAACGTATATTTCCAAATCCATTGTTTACCAACTGAATTTATTGTTCCGTATGTCATAAAATCATAATTGATATTTGCATAAGAACTAATTGCTCCTGCTTTTTTAGTAATACTATTTGCAGTAATTTCATCCGATAACATATATTCAAAATGTAATGTAACAGGATTATATGTTGATGTACCCGGTATTGGAAATATTTCTAATATATTATTTACCAAATTAAATGAATATCCACTTCTACGAACTTGGTCATTAAATTCAATTGCCTGGATTCTTAATAAATCTTCATATATTGGCATCATTACGAATTGTGCCGCCGGAGAGAATGAACTAAATCCAAACTCATCCATTAAATTCAATGTTCCCATAGCCGAAACAGCGTAAGGGTCAAAGAATCTACTAATTGCAGGAACTCCTTCGTAAAATATTCTAGTTATTGTAATTGGTGTATCATAGTGTGTTGGATCTTCTAATGAGCCAGATGGAATTGTTGCAAAATATTGTCCACTTCCACTTTCATATAATGTAGCAGTTGGGTCAGGATTAAGTTCTTTTAAATCATATCTTTGTATACCACTTCTTAATTGAAGAACTCCTTTATGAATACTGGTCTTTCCACCAACTTGTGCAATTGTTCCGTATGATTCTGCTATGTTAATCATTTGAGTAGTATTTGCACCTTCTAAATATGTATTAGATAATGATTGAGTTGGGTTATTTTGCCCCATCATATTATACAAATTGTTACGAATATTAAATGCATTAACTTGTGCTGAATACTCTGATGTAGATTCTTCAAAACATGCAAATATATTTTCTGGTAATAATTCTACATTTTGAATAGGAAATCCCAATCTTTTTGCTACCCATTGAGAAACTCTAGGTGCATCACTTGCGAATGAACTATCCGTATCATATAATCCAAACGGAGTTGAGCCCGTAGAAAATACGTTTAAACTACTAGTCCAATTTATTGATGTTACTAAATCTGCTGCCATTATGATCCTTTTGTATAAATATAATTAAATTATTGATTTGTAGTTTTTAATTTTACTACTTATTTCCAATTGTTCTGTTCTACGCCTAATTTTTTCTATTTCTGCATTTTCTTCTTCTATTACATCCAATTTTGTTTTAATTAAACCATCTATTTCACTAACTAATCTTTCTAATGTTGAACTATAATTAGTAAGTAATCCTTTTTGTTTTTCATATATTGCGTGTTGTAATGAAATATCTTTTTCCATTTTACTTGCTAAATTTCTATATGTTATATTAAGTGAATGTAAATGTTTTTTTGATTCTTCAATTTCTGCTTTTAGTACATTTATATTATCTTTTTCAATATCATCATAAAAATATTCTTCGTATGTTTTGTTTGTAATATTAGTTCTTATGTCATTATTTTGAAAATCCAAATCTATACTTTGAACAAAATTTTTTTTATTTATTTCAAATATTCTATTAAGTTTATTAAATAATACTCTTTCATTTTCTATACTATTTTCACTATCTAATATTCCCCAATTTTCAAATAAACTTCTATAATATGTAATGTACCATATCCAATTACCAAATGTATTTAAATGTGGGTCATTAGTTGCTACATAAAAATATTCATTTTTATCAGTATTTGCTCTTACTACTTCATTCATACCACCATATAAATCACCTTTTATTTTATAACTATTTTTAAATAAACTATCTTTTAATTTATCTAAAATATTTTTTGTACCTACACAATTTTGTGCTAAAATATCAACAGAATCTTTATACTGATATGTAAACAAATAATCATTATTTAATATATCTGTATTTAAATTGTATTTTTTAATATCTGAATCAAATATTACTGCCCATCCAAAAAATATTTTAAATTTAGTTATTTTATGTTTAATATTAAATTTAATAATATCACCAATATTTTCAATTTGTTTATTTATGATATTAGTATAATTTAAATTGTTTTCATTAAAATTATCTACATAATCCCATTTATAACCAGGTATTGTTTTTGAAAAATTATTAGATGTAGGTCTGCATAATCCACTTAATTGTATTGTACTATAAATGTTTTCTGGATCAACACCTTTATCTAATAATTCATTTATTTGATTTTTATAAAAATGTTTTATTACATGATTACCAGCCGAACCATATCCACAATTATAATATTCAAATTCTATATTTTTTAATAATAACTCTTTTATTAAAAATAATTGATATTTTAATGCATATGTAGGGTCACATAATCCTTTATAATCTATGAATTTATTTTCTAATTCTTTAGAACTATCTAAATCATTTGAACAAAATCTAATATGTGAATCGGTAAATGAGTCACCTGCTGTAACTATATATATTTTTTCCACTAAATACTTTTAGATAAATATATATGACATAAAAAAGGGAGTAACTACACTCCCTTTAATATTATTTTAATAAGTTTAGTGAACTATTCCTAAATTATCACCATTTCTATAAATATCTCCTACTACTAAACCACCTGCAATTGCAGCTGTGTTATTAGAATATACTGGAATATTTACAATATTTAAATGGTTTGGTCCACTTGTTCCAATAATAGGAGTTGCAGAACCACTACCAAATTTAATATATCCTTTTGTATTATCTTGTTGTCCACTTACTTGTAATGTATTTGTATAATTTACATCACCAATCCATGCATCATCACCAACTTGAAAGTTTGTTCCAAGTCCGTTACTTGTTGCGTGGAATATATTTTGTGTAGAATAACTTCCACTTACTCCAATTGAAGCACTTAATGCTGCTACTGATGCCGATACTGCTTGAACTGATGCATCTGTTGCTAATCCGTTTGTATCTAATTCGATTCCTAAATCTGCTGCTGAAGCATATCCTAAATATTGACCGTTATTATCTGTAACAATCATTTTAGTTGAAGGATTTGGTGTTACTTGTGGTAAATCTTGCCACACTCTATGTTTTCTCATCTAAAAATTTCTCCGTTTGTTTTATATAAATATATAATTTGACATAAAAAAGGAGGTATTTCTACCCCCTTTCCTATTTTTTTATTACTTCCTTAAAGATTATAATAAGTTTAAGTCAGCGATAACCACTTTACCAAAGAATTCTGGACGAACCAATTTCTTAGCGTAACGAGTCATTACACCTCTTCTTGGAGTGAAGTTATCTGGATCATAAACTAAAGGAGTTAAAATCAATGGAACGTATGGAGCGTAAACGGCACCAGTTTCTAAGAAGTTATTTCCTTTATAACCCATTAAGATTGTGTTTTCTGTCATGTAAGGGTTTTTGTAAACAGTATATCTGTTTGCAATTGAACCTACTTGAGTTACACCAGCTGCAAATTGCTTAGCATCTTTATCAGCAGCTACTGTGAACGCTGGGATTGATTCTAAGATTGTACAAACGTCAGGAGATGCTACTAAAAAGTTTGCACCACCTCTCATTGTTAACTGATGGATTTTGTTAGATACTTTTTGTAATTTTGTACCTAAAGTTTGGAACCAAGTATTTCTTGTATAAGCAGATGCTGCAGATACGTCAGAATCGATTTCGAAAGCACCAGTTGCAGTGTTATATTCGTTACCGATTTTTAATGACCAATACTCAGTTGTTAACGCGTTAGCTTTTAACATATCTAAGATTTCTAAGTCGATTTCTAAAGAGATGTACTCAGATAACATTGAAGTCAATTCAGCTTCAGCATCAATTGAGTGATAAGCGTTTAAATCTTGCGCTAATTCAGGAGTCCATACTGCTTTCAACTTACGAGTCTTAGCAACGATAGCCTCAGATTTTAATTCAAGATCAACTTGAGGGATATTCAAGTTAGTACCACCATTAGGGTTGTTGATTGGGTCTCTATCTTCAAAGTCACCTCTGTTATAAGCAGTTGGTTGTGCTTCGTAAGATAAAGTTACACTTGCTGCAGTTGCACTTGGTGCAATGAAGTGAATGTTACCACTACCATCTAAGTAAGTGAATTCAGGATATGTTCCACCAGCTAAACCAGAACCACTAACGTAGAATGCTCTAATAGCATTGAAGTCAGCGTTTGCAGGGATAGCGAAAGATACATCTTTCAAACCAGATACACCTAAGTATGTAGCGTTAAAGTTTACAGAAGCAGAAGCTGCTGCTGCGATAGTTACCGCACCACTTGCGTATGTTTGAGTTAATGTATTTACTGTGTATCCGAATTTACCAGAACCGTATAAACCACCAGTTGGAGATTGAGTTGAACCCAATTTGTTACCTGCTGGAGATAAAGAATCTTTACCTACTGTTCCAGAGTTACCATATAATGAATCACCTTTTGCTCTACCCGCTTCGTTTGAACCATATTTAAAGTCCATGTAGAAGATAAGTCCTGAAGGTAAGTTCATTGGTTGTACTGATACGAATTCTTTTGCAGCGATTTCGCCGAAAATTCTTCTTACCAATGGTAAAGCTACACCAGACCATTCTTCTGAACCTGCAGAAGTACCAGTTTGTGTTGCTTCATCAAGCAATTGTTTTGCTTGGTTCTCTAACAATACAGCCATAGCGTGTTGTTGAGGTTTTGCGTCGATTCCTTCTAAAAGGCCAGTTTTTTCCCATTTGTTTTTTAAACCACGAGTTTGCTCAAGCATAACTGCAGTTGGGTTTTTGCCTTCCATAAGTTTTGTTAAATCAAAATTTGCCATTTTGTTTTTTCCTTATTTGTTTTTTGTTATTTTAAAATTCCTGCTAACTCTTTGAATCTATTTGCATAAGATGTTCCTTCTGCAATTACTTCTTTGTTAGATGGTTTTGTACTAGCTTGTACTCTTGAAGCTCCTTCAGCCATTACTTTTGTTGTTTTAGTAGATGATTGAGTAGCGAACTTCATTGATTCAGCTAATGTTGAGTAAACTAATTTTACTTCTCTTACAGTTGTTGTTCTATCTAAAGAATCAATAACCTTAGATTTTTGCTCATTTGTTAAGTTATAACTTCTGAACAATTTGTTAGAGAATAATAATTTAGCGTTTAAAAGATTTACTTCATTGATTGTAGATTTCAACGTTTTGATTACAGAAATAGCTTCTTTTAATTCAGCTTGTAATCTTTTGTTTTCTTCCATTTTCTCTTTTTCTTCTTCTTCAGCTTTTTCTTCTTCTTCTAACTCTTTGATGATTTCTTCAATGTTCATATCATCATCTTCACCTTTATCTTCACCTTCGTGTTGTTTTAAGGTTGCATCTGGTTCATCTGCATGCATAAATGTATCAACATCATCTGCATCTTCTTGAACGTCGTCATGATCATCGTGTCCCATTGCATCATAATCATCTTGAGATTCCATATCATCAGAACCACCATGTAATTCGTCTTCCAACTCTTTAATGATTGCTTCTAAATCTAAGTCATCTTCTGAATGTTGGTCATCTGAATCGTCACCATATAGGTTACTTTCTGGTTTATCGCCATGCTCAGAATCATCACCATCAGCGAAATCTTCAGTTGCGAATTGTACGTCACCTGATGCGAAATCTTCATCTTCACCATTTGCTTCAGAGATAGATTTTGCGAAATCCATGTTCTCATCTTCATCTTCTGGAGATTTTGAAGTACTTTTTACACCAGCTTTACCGTGCTCTTCTTCTGAAGCTGCATTGTGTTCGCTTGGTTTTTTGTTGTTTTGGCCAGAGTTTGTTCCACCCTTACCAGCACCGATATTAGATGAAGAATATTCTTCTTCCATCTTATCGTCTGTTTTCTCATCATCTTGATCTTCAGCATCTTGTGCTTCAGCTCTTAATTTTTGAGATAACATTGATTTCAATCTTGGAGTAAATGCCTCTTCTAATTGAATCTTTGCATTTGCTAACGCAGTTTCACGAACGGCTTTAGCATCAGCGATTGCTTCTTTCAATAATTTTGAACTTGCCATCTTGTATGTCCTTTTGATTTGTTAAGCCATTGTAGGATAGGCGGCTTAAATAGAATTTAGATAATCTTTCGGAACTCTATATAGAGATAGAGTATTCATCGAGTATCGTATAAAATAATTCACCCATTATGAGTGAATATATAATATACATATATAAAAATATATCGAAACGATTAAAGTCCGATAAATTTTTTAGGAATTTTCTTTAAATTTAAAAATTCCAATTGTGTTTTTGCTGTTCTTAATTGCTTTCTAACAGCTTTTTCTTTTTGAACTCTCTTCTTTGCTGAAGGTTTTGTAAAATATTTTCTATCTCTTAACTCTTCAACGGCTTTAGAATCTTGCCATTTTTTCTTTAACTTTTTTAGAGCTTGATTTAAATTTTCTTCTCTAATGTTGTCAATAATAATCATTCTTTATTTTTTTATAACTAATTAAACTAAAACTAAATATACTGTCCCAGCACTTACGGTTACTGATTGTGGAACACATGCCGTTACTACACCTCTTGCCAAATCTTGTATTGTTATTGAACCACTTTTTTGTAATTGAATTGTCCCAGTTGGTGCTGTTCCTGCGGCTGCTGGAATAATACCCCATACCTTTTGATATTGTGAACCACTATAATTACATGTTACTGCGTTTGATCCACTATATAATGTTGCTAATCTTGCAAATGTTTCTATTGATGATGCTGCCATTTTTATTTCTTTTTATTAGTGTTTATGATGTCCACCACAACCACAGTCATGATTTTCATTACATCCACAATCGTTTTTACTTTCTTTTACTACTTCATTTTTAGGAACACAATTAGGAACTTTTCTACCACCTTTATCTTTCATTCCTACCATCTCATATCCTTTCCAACATGGGTTAGCATCTTCATTTGTTGATTGTGGCATTGCACTTCTCATTGTTAATGCTTGTTCTAATTTAGCTGGTCTTTTACCTAATCTATAATCCGCTTCCTCATCTGTTAATTCTTGCATATCGAAATATCTACCCAACACATGTCCCATATCCTCATACATAGAATGTAATCTTTGTTGTAGTTGTTTTGCTTCGTTTGCAGTTTTTTCAAATTGTCCAGATAACTTTGTTAAATCACCCATATTTCTTTTAACGGTCGCAGGATCAAAATTGTTTCCAGCTTCCTTCATTGTAAAAGTATGCGCTGCATCTACAATAGCTCCTAATGTTTCAGCAATTTCTGCCAAATCATGTTCAGCTTGTAATTTTTTACCAAACGATTTGTAGGTAGAAATCACTTCTAAAAAATGTCTTCTTGCTTCGTTATGCATTGGAGATGGTGCTTTCTTATCTTCACCTTCACCCATTAATTTCTTTAACTTTATCATACTCATATAAATATATTAAAATGAACTATTGATTAACTTATAGTCCTTTTCGGATAATTCTTTCTTTGCTTTCTTTAATAACTTATCAACCATATCATCTCTTTTCTTTTGATCTTCTCTTGAGATTGAACCATTTTTAAGGTGGTCTTTTTTGATTTGGTTTAATTTTGTTGCCGCATCTCTATCATCTAAATAAAATGCTAATTCAACTGCTGCTTCACTATGTTGATTGTTATCGGTCATTTTACTAACCTTTTTGTGAAATGCTTCTGCTGGATCGTATGCTTCTAATAAATCTCTTAACTTTATCATTAGTTTAATTCCTCAATAATTTGTCTCATTAAATCTTGTGCTTTACAGAATCTACCACACTCATCAATTTCTTTACTTACACCTTCGTTTACTGGAGATAAGAATGCTCCATGTGTTGAAGGGTTAGAAACGAAATCAAATCCAATCAATTCAAAATCTTCTTGTACCATTACCTGGTCGTTTCTCATTGGTTTAACTGAACCTAATCCTCTACTACTAATACCTAAACGAATATTGTTTTTAAATAATTCTTTTAAGATATTACCAGAAGGTGTTGATAATACTTCTACTGTCCCAACTAAATCGTTACCCTCAAAATGCATTTCAGTAATATTGTGAGATACATTCTTTAAGTTAATTACAGTCGATTCAGGATGGTCTAACTCACCCAATGCTCTTCTTTCTTTAATTAACACATCATATTTCTTTGCTTCTCTTTCTAAAATAGGCATTGGATAGATACGATTGTTTTGGTTAGGTGCATCTGCTCTTTGCAATACTCCCTTTACCAAAAACTTTCCGTTCTGATCTTCTTGTATCTTTCCTTCAAATAAATTGTGTTCTATTAATAATGGTTTCATATTACTTACGATTTCTTGCGATTATTTGTTGTGCTGCTTTATATACCGGATGATTCTTATCATATGTTAATGCCGCTTTAACTGAAATATCATTACCAGTCTCAGGATTTTTAACTTTTAATTTAGATGTATCTTGTGCAGGTTGTGCATTTGGTTGTTGTTGAGTAGGTGCTACTTTTTGTTGATTTGCACTTGCTCCACCAGTTGCTGCTTTTTGTTTATCTTGTTGTGCCTTTTGTTGTTGTAATTTAGCTAATTGTTGTAATTTAGCATCTCTATTAGTATCAGCAGGATCTTTTTCTGCTTTTGGTTGTTGTGGTTTGTTTGTATCGGATTTAGATTTTGGTAATGAACTTGTTCTTTTTAATGAAGACTCTGCTTCTTTGTGTAAAGAATTTATTATAGGAAATTTTAAATTTTTTTGTTTTGACCATTGAGATTGCATATTAGCTATACCTTTTCTCAAAGTATCTTCAACTGTTTTTTGTAAGTCTTCCGCTGATAAATTATCTGCATCAATTTTTATCCCATCTACTGATTTAAATCGTCCCACATTGTCTTTTCCACCAAACCAACCTCTGATACCCCCGGCTTTTTCAACAGTCTCACCATAAGATACTAATGGCATTTTAAGTTTTCCATCTTCATCAGGTGCTAATGCAAACCAAATTTGCCCACCACCGGGTAAATATTTAGTAAAATCCAATCCCATTCTACCATCACTTTCTATACCCCAAGGGTCACATTCATATCCATCTTTTTCCAGTCTATCTGCAATATCAATAATTTTATCTACATTTTTAGCATTCTTTGCAGAATTTTTTCTTTGTCTATCTGAATTAACATATGGATTTTCGTCATTTGTTCTCCATCTTGCATTTTTATCATGCTTCCAATCATATGGAGTATCAGCGCCTTCTTTTAATAGTGATTTTAATAAAATATTTGCCATTGTTTTTTTTTTTGGTTATACTATAAATATTATTATGCTAATAATTTGTAAAATTCGTTAAAGTGTGCAATTCTGTCAGGCAATCCAATAGTTCCACCATTTACTCTTTTTGTAATTGTAGTTACAGTTGCATCGTTTGCACCACCGTCTGCTAATTTATGTAATCCGTTTTTGTTGAAGAACCATGCTGCACTTGCTAATGCGTATTGAGTTGCTACTAAATCAGGATTTGCTACACAATCTACTCCAATTGATTTAGAGAATGCTGTATAGTTATCTTTTCCTGTTAATTGTATAAACCCTCTACCATGAAACTTCCAACCATCACCACTTGCTTCAGTTCCGTTACCCATTCTATTAGAGTAAACTTTATTTGCAATCATTTGTGGTTTTCTTTCGTATGGTTGTGCTGATGCTTCAGTTGGGAAATACTTTTTGAATATTCCGTTTAATCCTTTTGCTGAATAATTTAAGTTCTCTTGTGTTATTTTGAATCCACCACTTTCATGTCCACATTGTGCTAAGAAATGGGCCAATCTTAATGGAGTGTTGATTTCAAATTTAGATGCTACTTCTGGAATCATTGCTATAACAGAATCAGGAACGTGTCCTTTAAGTGTATCTAACTTTAACCCACCTACACTTACCACAGGAGTTGCGGTTGGTATTGGGGTTGCAATTGCCGTTGGTGCTACCGGAGCTACTGCTTCAGTAATACCCATAATCTTATTCCAAGTTCCGTTTCCAACAATACCATCTGCCGTTAAACCATTCTTTGATTGATATGCTTTTACTGCTTCTTCAGTTTTAGGTCCAAAGTTTCCAATTGGGTCTAATCCTAATTTAATTTGTAATTGTTTTACGTTTTCGTTGTTATCACCTCTTTTTAATAACATATAGATACCTCTCTATTTATTTCTTTTTAGATTCGTTTTTACTTCTTAATTTAGCCAAATCAGAACTTTCAATTTCACCATCACCATCTACATCTAATTTTTTTTGTCCACCTTTTAATTCAGCTTCTTTAATTTTACTTCTTTCTGCTAATTCGGTTTGAATCCCTTTAGCTAAGTTAAAAAACTTTTTCTTTTGTTCTGGACTTAATTCAGCTGGAGATTTAACACCAAATTTATTTAACAATTTGTGAAATACTTTTTGATATTCACCTTCTTCTTTCATTACTTCTCTAACGATGTTTTTGAAATGTTCTCTACTTAAAGTTAATTTCTTTTCATCACCTTGAGTTTGCGGTAATCCGTTTGCTACATTTGTATCGGTATCTGCTGGTACAGTGTCTTCACCCATCCAACATTCACATACTTCTTTACCACATTTAGGACAAACATCTATTTCGTTTTCCTTTACTAATTTATGTCCTTTTGAAGCTATTCCTAAAGCTCCCATTGGAACTAATCCTGATAATTTCATATTATGCCTTTTTTAATCTTACTGATTGGTATTTATCCATTTTCTTCAAACTCTTTTCCATTGTTTCTGCTGAGTTTTTCGGAGCTGGTTTTGTTATTGTTCTTCTTGCTGCATCTTTACTTGCACCTTTTGGGGTTGCTGTAACAACGTATTTATCCAAAGCCATTGGTTTTTTTGGTTGTGCACCCTGGTCTTCGGAAACTTCAGCTGCTGCTTGGTCATTGTTATTTGTCCAATCTTTAGCTAATGCATCAGTTGCAGTTTTAACATCATCACTATCAATTTCTTTAATAGTGTTTGCCATATTTATAATTCTTTCTTTAATTTTTCTGATATTGTTTTCAGTTCTCTTAAAGAAATCACCTTTACCTAATTGTGTTTCACTTTTTAATTTAGAATACCAACCCATAAATTTTTCAATTTCTGATAATTGGTTTTTTAATTCTCTAATACCATGTGAAACTTTTTGAGATGGTGTTCTTGTTTCATCTCTTTTTAATTCTAACCAACGATTTTCATCTATACTTTTAGCAAATGTAAATGCATCACCAGCAGACTTAACTTTTCGTTTAATATCACCCTTTGTATCTTTACCAAATGCATAAGGAGTATTATATCCATCGGCAGATGCCGTACTATTTTCCTCTTCGATTTTTTTCTCTCTAAGTTTAGTACGAATCGTTTCTTTTAATTTAGCTATATCTTCTTTAGATAATTCCTTTTTGAACATCGCTCAATTCCTTTTCCAATTCATAACACATAATTAAAGATGTGATATGATTGTCTTTTATTTTTTGTGAATTACCAATTTTAGATAATTGGTTGATTGTTTCTGCTAATTTAATTTTTGTAACCTTATCATTGATTTTAGAGGAAATACCTTTAAATTCTTTGATTAATGATTTAACCTCAGTAACTACGTGATTTTTTAAATTATCCGAGTTAGTGAATGAATTAATATATTCTTTTAATAATCCTTTTTGTTTATCATTAAGGTTATTATATTTTTTGTTAAAACTATCTATTAACATTTTATAAGAAAGTAATTGAATTTCTTTATCTTCTTTCTTTAATTCTGTTGAGATTGTTGATTCAGTAATTGTTTTTACTGGTGCTTTACCAACTAAATGTTCTACCAATGTAAATTTAGTAGCTACATAATCTTTAGGGTCGTAGTTTTGTTCGTTATTTGTTTTATATTCAAATATCTTATAAACAGATGCTAATACTTTATAGTTAGGTATTTGAGAACGAAGAAACTCATCGATAGAATAGTTATCTTTTATTTCTTTAATTAGATTATACTTCTCTTTTAAGATTTTCTTTTCATCTAATTTAGCTCTACTTTCTACTACTGCATCTACAAAACGCTCTGCTCTGTTTTCACTATTGTATCTTTCTGAAACAATAAATTGATAAAGTTTTAACTCATTAGACAACTCAGTCTTTGAATTAAAATATTTCTTTAATAATCCTTCTGCTATACCCTTTCTATTATTAAGGATATCAGAGGTTACTTGTCTCACTAGCAATTCAAACAAAAAGCCTGTGTTTCTAAATTTTGAATGTTTAATTTGTTTCATTTATATACATTATTCCATTTATAAATATAAGGTGTTAAAATAAGAATTAATTTTCTATGATATTTTGTTCATCTAACATAGATTTTCCTTCACTTATTACCTTTTTACCACCTCTAGATAAGTTTTTCTTTAACATATCTATAAAACTTTCGTTTTTATATTGATTCTTTAAGTCTTTACTA
>Ga0007805_1000095_pt1 | contig 30615 bp, 29 predicted proteins | sample CryBogCBE24Aug09_FD_71231 | JGI IMG/M metagenome (GOLD analysis project Ga0007805, IMG submission 71231) | Freshwater microbial communities from Crystal Bog, Wisconsin, USA - CBE24Aug09 | ecosystem: Environmental > Aquatic > Freshwater > Lake | place: Crystal Bog, Wisconsin, USA | collected... | reverse complement strand
AAGCCCCAGTTCATTCCTCCAGTAATTGAGGTGCCATCTGGATACTGTCCGTCCTAGAAGCTCTCCTAGTCTTTCACACGCTTGAGAGGCTCCGTAGACTTCAGCCGGTGCTTTTTTAGAAGGGTTAACGATATCGAGCCGAATTAAGCCGCCAGGGATAGGAGTGACTGTGAATGAGGCGCATTCAATAACGAGAGACATATGGTGTGGCGTTATGGGGTTATTACTCTAGGCCAAAGAATCTGCGGACGGCTTCACGAATAAGTGAAGAAACCGACCTCCCTGTCTTGGCTCGCTCCTCGCGGAGACGAGCTTCGAGCAGGGGATCAGATGGAAATGAACGTATCAGCTTTGGGTTAGGCTTCGACGAATTGGGGTTTGATTGATTCAATGAGTTCAGTGGGTTGATCCTGATAGCTAGTAATCCCATCGTTAATGAATAGGATGGCAAGCTCTTGGGAAGATACATTCACATCACCAGCTAGTTTTCCTAGGGGTGATGCGATGTATTCAGGTAGTGCGATTGTGTACTGGGGGAACATATCATTGGGTTTATTTTTTGAACTTGCGCATGATCTTAGATAAGGCTCTCGCCGCTTCTGGATCAACACCATCGCTAGTTCTGTCTTTGGCTTTGTCGCTTTGGGAGTCCGCCATTAGCTTGGCGACCGCCATTATGGCTCCTTCAGCATCGTGTTTTTTCAGATAGTCCAGGTTGGCTTCTCTAATCAGTGCCGAGATAGTTACACCCTTCGCTGCTGCCATGATGGACAGCGCACGATTAGTGGAAGTTTCCTCGACGTATGAAACACGCAGTGTTCCAGCTCTTAATGCGTTTGGCATATATTTATTTGGTTTTCAGTTTTGTTGGTTTCTTAGTTTTTTAGGTAGGATTGCTCCTACTCCCACAATCTCCTACCAAGTTAATAACCCGTCAAGCCCTTTTTCTTTTGCGTACTCCCTTACTGCATCAGGTGTTATCGAGAACCATGACTCAGCATTAGCATTGGAGACATTGTTTGCGGTGTAATGTTTATCCAGCATCGCTTTGCTATTGCCAGCTATTCTACTCGTTAACTCTAAGTCATCGGTCAACGTCACATAGTAAGTGCAGAAGCTGTGGCGAAGTCCATTGTTGATCCACTTGACCCCTAGTTCATCGAACCTCTTCTTGTACTTGGCAGGGGCAGTCGCACGAGTGGATCTGGCGAGTTTTCCATCGTACTTGGCAAATTCTTTGAGCCACAGGTCGAGATTTTTTTGGATCTTGAGCCGTCTACCCGCATTTTTCTTTGCGACCTCTGGGGAGATAAAAATCCGCTTATCTTCCAAGTTCAGGTTTTCCATCGGAGTCTTTTCAAGCTCAGACCTTCTTCCTCCTCCAAAAGCCATGATTGCGTAATAGGGAATGATCTCCGCAGGGATGGCGATAAAGATCCGCATGAGTTCCTCTGGAGTAAAAGTCTCTGGCGTCTTCAATGGGACTTCTGGAAGTTTCACCTTTTTCGTCTCGATGTGATCCTTCGATATGTACCCCTCTAATTGAGCCCACCGGATTATTGATCCAAAAGTTGCGAGAAGGTTTTTCTTTGACTTGAGGCTATAGGTATCCATCCAGGCTTCCGTCAGTTGTTCTCCGATCTGCTTGGCGTGGATCGATTGGATCTCAAGATTACCGAACGCTGACTGCCATGTGTTGATATGCGTTCTTAGGGTTTGAAGGTAGCGGTCTCCTTTTTCTTTTTTCCCAGCGAGCCGCTTTTGTTTCTTCATATGCTCCAGGAATTCCTCGGAAACTTCCTTGAAGGTCTTGGCCTCTACGTCTGGCTTGCGGTGGTACTTGAAATAGAAATCGATAGCGATGTGCAGCGGCGTAGATCCCAACTTCTTTTGACACTCTCGGAAGTACACAATATCTGCTCCGCCCAAAGTTGACTTTTCCCCCTCCCCTACGGCGATGCTTTTGGCGATTCGCTGTGCTTCTTCGATTGCTTTTGTTTCGTCGGTAATCGTCCTGCGAAATCCTTGTTTTCCGACCTTCCAAGAAAGTCTCCACGACAGATATTTTCCGACTTTCATCGGGTTCATTTTTACAATCGTGTGTCCGCAGTGGATTGTTTTGCCTCCGTTCTTGAGGTCTTCAATGGTGGTTTTCATGGCTGTATTTTGTGTTTTGGGCTGTGATTTTTTAGCCGTTTTTAGCCAGAAAAGTGTCTTTTTTTCGGCTAAAACAGGTAATACCATTCACACAAAATTAACACACCCGCAAGAAAAAACTCACAATTTCTCTGTAGTTTTCATTTTTTAGCCACTTTTATCCCAACATAAAGTGGTAGCGCGTACGGGATTCGAACTCATGTTATATTATGTGCAAATGGGTTGTTGATCAACAACTTATGGAAAATGACGATTGCGTGTTATCCAAGTTTAGGTCAGTTTTAGCCATTCGATGCACATTCAACTCGATACCGGCGACTATTCCGGTCTTCCGAAAGGAACCAAAGCAAAGTACGGATTTTTGTTTCCACCAGGAACCCAAGATTGGGCAATAGAACTTTTTGCCTACATCAAAGGAGCCCCGGATGGAACGGCTCGTGAAGACAATTTTCGCAATGCGGCAAGGATGTTTTTCAACAAGAAAACCAGCCCGTTTGTTTGGCATCCCTGGGCGGACGATATGCTTTATGAATGCTGTCACGAAAAGTTCGTAGGCTTTGCAGGATGTGGATCGTCGGGCAAGTCCGACTTCATGGCGGTATGGATTCTACTCAACTGGATGGCCGCTCCGTTTCAGACGCTGGGTCTACTTACCTCCACTTCGATTCGCGATTCCAAAAAGCGAGTCTGGGGCGCAGTGCAGCGGTATTGGCCGGCACTGAAAGATGTTGCTCCAGCAAAGCTCACCGATACCCCGACCCCCGCAATCTATGTGATTCGTGACGGAGTACGCTTGGAACAAGCCGGGATTTATTTGATCCCCGCCGAGGCCAAGAAGACCAATGAGGTCACGGGAAAGATGCGAGGCATGAAAGCCAATCGAGTCTTTCTAGCGGCGGATGAGTTGAGCGAGCTTTCTCACGCTCTGATCGAAACGGCAGTCTCTAACCTTTCCAACAACGCCATCTTGCACATCTGTGCCGCCTCCAACCCCCAATCGCACTACGACCCATTCGGCAAGTTCGTGGAACCGAAAGATGGTTGGACATCGATCTCGGTGAATGATGACCGCTGGGAGACCAAGCTCGGAGGAGTGTGTCTGCACTTCGATGCTCTGCGAAACCCTAACTACCTTGCTCGTGAGAATCTCTGGCCTATTCAGAAATGGGAGAAGATCGATGAGGCGGCGGAACGACTTGGCGAGGACTCTCCGATGTTCTGGCGTGACTACCGAGGGTTCTGGGCTCCTCAAGGAACTACCAGCACGATCTACTCGGAGAGCGAGATCATTCGATTCGGAGGGGATAAAGCTCCGCTTTGGATGCGCCCCCCTACGCGCATAGCCGGGATTGATCCTTCGTTTGTATCTGGAGGCGACCGATGCGTCCTCTACTTGGGTTCCTACGGAATCAACCGAGATGGAGCCGAGCAAGTCAGCTTTGACAAGTTCTACTACATCGAGGACGAAGCCACTAATTCAGAGCCCAGGACGTTTCAGGTCTCTCGTAAGATTGCAGAAATTCTGCGTCAAGAGAGTGTCGATATCTACAATGTCGGCGTAGACGTTACTGGAGGTGGCGTTCCTTTCTGCGATGCGTTGGCAACCGTCCTAGGGTCGAACGAGTTTCTTCGGGTTCACTTTGGAGGGTCTGCTACGGATCGCAACGTCAGCATCTACGACAGCTCGAAAGCTTCGGACAAGTACGCCAACAAAGTCACTGAGCTTTGGTTTGGAGCCAAAGAGCTACTCCAGAATGGTCAGCTCCGTGGAATATGTCCTGACCTTGCCCAAGAGATGACAGCCCGTAATTATGAGACCAAGAAGAGCGGCTCAATGAAAGTCCTGGTCGAATCGAAACGGGAGATGAAGTCTCGTACCGGCAAGAGCCCAGATATTGCCGATGCTGCCTTTGTCATGCTTGATACAGTCAGGGAGCGATTTGGCCTTCGTACCATCCAGCAGGGCGGTGATTCTGGATCATCAAACGTGGCATGGAAGACAATGATGAAAAAACGATTTGCTCCCTCTCGAACTATTTCCTTGAAAAACTGGTAGATCTGTAATAACCCTGTAACCTATATGAACCTAGAAGCTATTTGTGCCAAGACTCCCACCGGCTTGTTGGAAGAACTTAAATCTAATGGTCAAGGCGGGTTGAGCGTTGATACGGGAGACGCCGTAATTTACTTAAGTGACTTGTACAATACGCTAAGTGGATTTGGTAGTGGTAATGTTCAAATCCAGTTGCACGGTAATAATAACAGTAGCAATGTTAACGGACTTGGTTTTAATACTTATGCAGGAGGGGTTTATTCTAAGATTTCTGCCGCTGGGACTAACTTAACATCAATTTATGGTAGCGTAAGCATTACTAATGGGGATGGCGAACCCTGTCCCCTATTAGGAGGGTTTACGATAACCAATACTAATGCGAATACCCGTTGGATTCATTGGTATGATTCTACTCTTGCTCCTAGCTCATTTGCCACTCCAATGATGTCTTTTGCGATCCCGTCAGGTCAAACACTTAATGTTTACCCAGCCGTTCCCTGGTCTTTCAACTATGGTATTGCTTTTGCTTTATCAACCAGTGGAACTGGGTTTTCGGCTGTCGCCTTAGGAGATGTAGTTTTGAACGCGCAGTGGACTAATTTTAGTAATTCTTATTAATATACAGCTAATATGAAATCAAAAAAAACACTTGTTCTTAACTCCAATTCCGATCCCGTATTCGGCCCTCTCGCAACTGCTATAAACGGGGAGTCAGGAATCCTTACTGCCACCATCACAAGCGATGGGGTTGTGACTCATAACGCCAACTTCAATAAGTATGGAGCCGCTATTTCAGGCATTCCTGATACTTTTGCCACTATTACCATAGCTCCTGCAGATACTCCTGCAGAATAGTCGATGACTTCGGAAACCCGCCAGCACATCACTGAGCATATTGGGAAATGGGGGACGGTCGTCACCCCAATCGGAGTTTGCATCCTTTTGCTACTCCAAACTCAGTTTGTCTCGCGAAAAGAGTTTTCTGATGCCAGTGATCGCCTGTCCGGGCGGGTCGAACAGATTGAAAAAGTCTTAGTTCAAATGGCGGAAGCTGCAAAAATCAATGATCGGCAAGATGTTATGCTTCAAGATCACGAAGAGCGAATCCGTAATCTAGAACACTTTCACGATGTTAAATGAGATTTTTAATACTTGTTTTTGTAACTCTCTTTTCGGGGTGCGCTAGTCAGTCGAATCTTAAATTAAACCCATCTTCTGTCAGCTCCCAAGTAGACAGCGCAATATCTTCAGTCAGGGTTTCTCAACAGTCTGCGGCGTCTCAAGTAGCCGACATTGTTCATTCAGCTACCGACCCAGCGATCAAACACGCTGCCGAAGACCTTCAGAAAACCATTAGTGACCTAGGATTTAAGCTTGAGACTGCCACAGGAAAGATCTCTTGGTACGAATCACAATTCGAGGTTGTTACTGGGCAGAGGGATTGGTGGCAGAAGAAAGACGGAATCGATTTAGCAGCTCGTGTTCAGGCCGAGAAAGAACGAGATGCCTTGATCTGGATCTTTGCTGTTGCGTGCGGGATGACAGCTATCCAAGCATTTAAGCCGGCTCTTTCAGCGATTAACGGATGGAAACAACTCCTATTCATAGCTGGAACTTTCGTTGGAGGGTTTGCCCTAGGGTATTCAATAGGCCGATGGTGTTTGCATTTTCTCGCAAGTTTTACCCCTCACCTTCCTTTCTAATGGCAAAGTTTATCGATTGGGTTCGGAGAGCGTTGAGCGAAAGCGACGGAACTCCCTCATCACTTCGCCCCGTATTCTGGTATCACGACATCATTCTAGGAGTGTGTATTCTAGCGATTGTCGTTTTCACTCTTTGGAGTCACTACCACGACCCTAAGAACCCGTTTAACCCTACTGCCGTAGGGGGAGTTCTCGCCGGCTGGTTTGCCATCAATCGAGGCAGTAAGATTGTTCAAAAGACAACAGAGCCCTCATCAACCTCAGTTTCGAGTTAAATGACCATCGAAGAAATTCTGGTTGCGGGGAAAGACCAAGGAGATCGCTTTAGCCGCTGGTTGAAATTTGTTTTGAGCTGGGAGTGCGTCTTTGAGGCAGACGGGTTGAGTATTCGGACAGAAAACGTGCCAGGAGATTCGGGAGGACGAACGATTGCTGGCATCGATGAAGCAAGTCACCCTCACTTCGATTTCGAGTCCCCTACCCCTAAAGCAATCGTTGATTGCTATCTGGCGGATGGATGGAAGCAATATAGCTCGTTGAACTTTCCAATTTGCGAAGTCTGTTCAAACTTCTCAGTGAACTTGGGCTTCGGGGCTTCCATACGACTTTTACAGGAGGGCATCGAAGCTCAAACGACTATTTCTTTAGACGGAAAACTAGGGCCATATACGCTCTCCACCGCCAACAAAATCGATGCGCATCGCTTAGCTGAAGACATTGAATCTGCGGCGGACTCCCGATACAGACGCATTGCGATTGCCAACCCCAGGGATAGAAAGTTTTTAGCCGGGTGGCTGGCGAGGGATGCCGCGCTCGACCACTGGTGGAAATCATTATCATAAGTAATACTTGCATAACCTATACGGATCTGCTTATTTGGCGCACCAATGGCTCGCAAGACACCACCAGCGGATAAACCCGCACAACGACTGGGTGGAGCAGTCGTCGTTAGCGATCTCCACGTTGGCAGTTCCGTCGGGCTTTGGCCTGATGGTTTTGAAACATCGACCGGCAACACGATTGGCCTCGGAAAAAATTTGCATCAACGCTGGCTCTGGCAATGTTGGAACGATGCGGTTGAAAAAGCCGTAGCCCATTTCAAAGGCCGTCCGTTTGTTGTCATTGTCAATGGTGACTGCATCGAGGGAAGACACCACGGGACGACAGAGATTGTTGTTGCCAAGAACGCCGACCATAGTGCTGGGGCTACCGAGTGTTTGCGACCGCTTGTGAAGTCTGCATTCAAGTCGTATTTCACGGCAGGAACCGAGTGTCACGTTGGCGACTGGGAAATGAAGATTTGTGCCGATTTGGGTGGCGAATGGTGCGGGGATAAAGCGTTGATCGAGATCAATGGAACGCTGCTTGACGTTGCTCATCATATGCCAACAAGTGCTAGAGCGTACCTTGAATCAGGAGCCATGAGTATTAGTATGGGCAATGCTCGGCTTAACTATGCTCGCACCGGTCAGCGTGTCCCTAGGGTATTCCTACGGGGGCATAGACATACCGGCGGATTTTACTGCGATGCTCATGCTCTTTTCCTAGTTACTCCAGCCTGGCAGCTACTCACTCGCTACGGGCACAAGGTTGTTGGCGACAGCATTTGCCGCCCAGGTCTTGCAATCCTCGATTGGGATGCAACCCCAGACGGGGGGCTTCCGTCAGCACAGATTATATCTTATGACCCAGAACAAGCTGAAACCATCCGAGCCTGATCTTTATGCTTCTGCGTGGGCAAGCCTAGAGCAGGAGTCGAAGAGAGCTAACCCTGAAGAGCTTCGTAAACAGGGCTGGAAATGTATACCCGATCTCATAGAGCTAACGGGAAGACCTAAAAAAACGCTTCACGATATGTTGTGGCGAAAGGTTGCCGCCGGGGAGTATGAAGTGATGACGGCAAACGTCTATGGGGTAAGGGGAAACCGAAAACTCAACTTTTATCGTCCTCTTCTTGACAACTCGTTAATAACCCCATAACCTTTCGCATCATGCTTGTAATTCTTCCGATCAGTCGAGCCGACTCTGAACTCGGTCTGAGGCTCGCCAACTATATCTCCGCCCTAGGGGGAGGTGCTGCTCATCATCTTTTAGTAGCCCCATCGATTGAAAAGCGGGAGGTCGGAGAACAGATCCTCAATACGCTCAGTGGGTCTTTTGCCTCATCGAGGTTGTTTGTCCCTGAACAGGAACACGAGTTGGGATGGCCGTCCTCTGCAAATTTCATGTTTAAGAAAGCAGTAGGTTACGCATACGCCCGTGGCAATCGCCTTCCGTTTTTTTGGATGGAGGCCGATAACGTGCCAACAAAACCTTCATGGCTTGACGATCTACAGACTGAATACAATCTTGCCCAAAAACCTTTCATGGGGGTGGTCGAGAAGACTCTAGTCCGTGACTATGTAGGAGTCGTAATCAAGACAGACGGCGAGCATATGAACGGAAGTGGCATTTACCCTCCGAACTTTGTCCAGAAATCAATGCTTTTTGATTCAATCCACACGCACAAAGAAGGTCTTCCTTGGGATATTTACCTCCGCTGGGAGATGAAAGGAGCAATCCATAATTCCAAGCAGATGATCAATAATTGGAATTCCAAAGACTATGTTCGTACCTCAGATGGACAGATTGCCTGTACTGCGATTGACCCGAATCATCCAGGGAAATATGTCACCGATTCCATTGCTATTGTCCACGGATGCAAAGACACCTCTCTCCTCGATCTGTTAGAGCGTGAGAGAAGCAAACCAAAAAAAGTTAAAGCTTAATGGATATCTCGATTGCTCCCCTAGACGTAGCAGGACTTGACCCTAGGACGGGGGAAGTACCTGATAAAAGAGTATCCACGGTGGATGCCGCTCGCAGCATCTACAATACGATGTGGACTAGCGACCTTGGCAGCTCAAAGAATCGATCCCTCATCGATGCCATGTTCGGCGGGGCTCCTCCTTTTGACCCGGATGACTTAGTGGAAATAGGTCAGAGCGAACGTACCAACATTGATTTTGGAATTGCCGCCGCCGTAAAAGATCAAAGCTTAGCTCAATATTATGACCTTACTGCCAGCGTTCCGATGCTCGCCCGAGTTCAAACAAGCTATGGTACTCCCGAACAACAGAGCGATTGGAATGGCATCATCTCCGAAGAGTATCATCGCTCTCTTACCGAGTGGACTGAGTTTGAGTTTAATCATCAGCTTCTGTCCGATCAGTTTGTTTCGCATGGCGTGGGCGTGGCTTATTTCGAGGATGAGACCGATTGGAGATATCGCATCACCGGCCTTAACGAATTCAAGATGCCTCGTGGAACTAAAGCCAGTGAAGCCGAGATCGAAGTCTGCACCGTGGAGCGTGAATATCTCGCTCATCAGCTCTATGCGTTCATTCGTGAGCCCGAAGTCGCCGAGGAACTGGGGTGGAATGTTGAGATGGTCAAGCAGGCTTTGATGCACGCTTGCCTAGCAACCCCTACCCCGTATTTGGCGGATTGGGAAAAACTGGAGATTGAACTCAAGAACAACGATTTGCTTTACGGCAACTCAAAAGCCAAACGGGTCAAAGTTGTTCATATGTGGGTTCAAGAGTTCTCTGGAAAGGTCTCGCACATGATCTTCCTAAAAGACCCACTTCCAGCGGACACCGGCTTTGGCGAGGCGATGGAGGAGTTCCTCTACGAGAAGTTCGAGCGGTTCGACGCACCTACCCGTTGTTTCGTGACTTTCACCTATGGCATCGGGAACGGAACGTATCACGGTATTCGTGGGCTCGGTTACAAGATTTACCCTCACATTCAGCTCATCAACAGAATGCGCTGCGGGATGAGCGATGGGGCATTGCTATCGTCCGCCCTTATCGTTCAGCCGAGCGATGCCAGCACCCGAAGCCTTGAGGATCTAACTCTCAGCTACTTCGGCCCATACGCTTTATTCCCAAGTGGGCTGAAGATCGTTGAGAAGGCTACTCCTGATTTCCGACAGAACATGATGCCGGTTCTTGCCGACATGACTCAGACGCTGCAGAACAACACGATTGGATTCCAGAGCCGTGCGGTAACTCCAGAGGGTCAAGCTCGTACTGCCTATGAGGTTAGGGCTCAACTCCAACAGGAGGCGACCTTGTCGAGTGCCTCAATCAATCTTTTCTACCACCCTTGGAAACGCCTTCTTTGGGAAGTTTATCGTCGGTTGAGCCGCCGTGACGCATCCGTTCTTGAGCCAGGGGGCAAAGAAGCTGTTAATTTCAAGAAGCGTTGCATGGCTCGCGGTGTCCCCGCTGAAGCTCTTTACAATGTGACTCAAGTAGATCCAGTCCGTGCCGTTGGTAACGGAAGCCCAGCGATGCGAAGCATGGTACTCAATCAGATGATGTCCATGTACGGAGCCCTTGACCAAGAAGGTCAGGCTCACCTCCTTCGTGACAATATTGCCGCCCTTGTGGGGCAAGAAGCCGTTGGTCGTTACGCCGCTCCAATAGGTCAGCCTCTACGCCCCCCTATCGACGATAAGATTGCGATTTTAGAAAATGCGACAATGAGTCATGGAACGGCGGTTCCAGTATCACCAGGAGAAGATGATTTTATTCATGCAAGCCGTCATCTTCAGGCTCTCGAAGAACTCAATCAGACCCTAGGGCAAGGACAAGCTGACCCTCAAGCATCGCTCATGGCGATGGAAGCCTTCTTACCTCACACAAGTCAGCACGTTCAGCGTTTAGGTCAGGACAAGCTACGCAGTCAAGCCGTTGGGCTTATGCGTCAGAAACTTCAGCAACTTGGAGCAACTGCGAAGAGATTGCAGGATCAACTGCAAGCCCAGCAAATCAATGCTCAGAAAGCGCAGCAGGCTCAAGCCCAGCGAAACGCCGAACAACAGCAGGCTCAAATCAGGATGCTCCAACAGAAAGCAGCCGAAGCCGATGCGATGTCACCGAAGCTTCGCCAGCAGATTTTGGAGTCTCAAGCCAAGATGCAAATGGAAGCTCAGCGTCATCAACAGGAGATGGCGATGAACCAAGCTGAGATGAGTCAAAAGCTGGCTCTCAAAGATGCAGAGATGGCCGCAAAAATCAAAGCAGCGGGAATGCCTTCCGTTCCTACAACGGTACCAATGGCTCAACCGGAAAACCCTGAGACAGGGGTGTAATACTCACACAATGACAACCATAAAAAAACGCTTCACTAAAGTTGTAACGAACCCTTCAACGGGGAGAACCAAGACCGTTCATTACGGGCAGGCCGGCAAGGCCAAAGATGGCGGAGATCGCATTCGCCCTGGCACTAAAAAGGGGGACGCTTATTGCGCTCGGTCAGCCAAAATAAAAGGGGATTGGAAGCACAACCCTAACTCTCCGAATAGCCTGTCTCGTAAGAAGTGGAAATGTGTCGGCAGCAAGTCCATGCGATAATTTATGCCTACTGCACGAAACTACGCAAAGGAGTACCGCGAGTATCACGGTAAGCCAGAGCAGATTAAACGCCGAGCCGAACGGAATGCGGCTCGTTCCAAGATGGAAAAAGCAGGCCGAGTTCGCAAAGGCGATGGCAAGGATGTCGATCATCGGGATCATCGAACAAGCAACAATAGCCGATCCAACCTTCGGGTCATGTCGGCCTCCCGCAATCGTTCTAGAAAATAATGACAATCTTTGAATTTCGTTCCAACGAATCGTTGGTTGCTGAGTTTGCCAATTCTTTCAAGCAGCCAGAAGTTCAGCTTGCAATGGATACCATTAAGAATGCGTATCTTCCACTTTCTACGGAGCCTCCTAAAGGAGTTCCTTTCGAGGTATGGAACAGCCATCAAAATACCCGCAGAGAGGGGTTCTACGAAGCTATCAGGCTTTTAGAACTCATGGCTCGTCCCGTATCGAAATCCAAAGACAACACTTCTCGCAACCTCATGCCCTCCCTAGTGGACGAAGATAATTATGAACCAGAAAACCGAAACTAACGCCGAAGAGTCACTCTCCACCAACATCCCGCCTCCGCCAGATTTGTCGGATTTTTCCGCTAAAGGCGACACGGGAGGAACTCAGTCTTTCGAGGCTGCTACCGCATTTGGTGCGGCGTTCGACAAACTCAAAGCCGAGGGGAAAGATCTGACTTTTGACGATTCCAAAGTTTCCAAGGATAAGTCTTCTAGGGACGATGATCCAGGGTTCAAACCAAGCGAAATTGAAAAACCGCAGCAGAAGGAATCCCCCAAAGTTGAGAAAACCAAAGAGGAGGTAAAGTCCGATCCCAAAGCCGCTTCGGAATCTGTTTTTCCGAGTGCCGAAGATCTAGCCAGCATTATTTCGCCCAAGAAAGAAACCTCTGATTCGCCAGCGGTCGAGGCTGACGAAATGCCAGAGACGCTCAAGAACTCGACAAAGAAAGCACAACAGGCATGGGCGGAGCAACGGGAGGCTCTGAAGCAGGAAAAACGCCGAGCCGAAGAGCTTGCCGCTAAAGTTGCCGAGCTTGAAAAGAACAAATTTGACCCTGCCGAGATAGAGCGGCTTAAAAAGATCAACGAAGAATACGACCGCGAACTACAAGTAGCTCGCGTCGAGGCTACCCAAGAGTACAAAGAAGCCGTGCTTGCTCCTCTTGGGAAGGTTCAGGAGTCGGTAACCAACTTGGCTACCAAGTACGACATCAGCCCAAAAGACCTCTTCGAGTCTCTTGCAGACCCGGAGGGTGATAAGATCACTGATCTTGCCGCCGGCATGAATGACCGTGATCGCTTTCGTCTTTACGAGATGGCTGACCAATTTTCAAAAGTCAGGACTATCCGTGATCGCGTAGTGAGCAATGCCAAGCTCGCGCTAGAAAAAATCAATGCCGCTCGCGAGGAGCAAGCAAAGACCCAGTTTGAAGAAGGCCACAAGTCCTACAATCAAGCGGTCGATTCCGTTTGGAAGTCCATTACCGAAGCCGCTCCCATCCTTCGTAAAGTAGAAGGCAACGATGAATGGAATAAGCAGATCGATGAAGCCGAATCATTTGCTCGGAATGCTCAACTTGGAAGTCCAGATCCCAGCATTCGAGCCGGCATTGCTTGGAGGGCAGCACTCTCCCCGATGTTGTACAATCAGGTACAGAAACTCTATACCGAGCTGAAGGAAGCCCAGAGCCAGCTTTCCAAGTACACAAGTGCTAAACCAAAGGCAGGAGGAGGGGCTTCCCCAGCCGACGCCCCTGGCACTCGACCTCAGTACGACGACTTCTTGGATGCGCTAAAGGATAATCTTCGCCTTGGGTAATTCAATATGAAGAGTAAGTCCAAAGTGAATGCGGCGGGTAACTACACCAAGCCGCATAGCTAGGAAAACATCAAAGTTCAGATAACCGATAAATTTCAGCTTTTTGAAATTTATAGTTGCGCCCTAGGGCAGTTTGGTGTAATAACCTGACCATGCCGGTTACGGGGCAGTAAATCCGTGGCAACCAAATCATGCGTGTAGCCCTAACCCTAGGGCAACTCCTGACCGCACGGGGGAACCAACTACTATTCTATGCCCACCCTCTTCGAGGATTGGGACAACATAGGATAATAACCCCATATCTTTTTCAAATCTCATGGCTAATCAAACCAACATCGAGCAGTTGTTTGTTGAGTGGTCTGGTCTTATCCGCAACAACGTGGCTAAGAACATCGTCACCAGCGACTTCTACCTCAAATATCTCCCCAAGGAGCCTTGGGTGGACGGTCAGGGAACTGCAATCACATACCCTGTGTATGAGCGTACCCTTCCAACCAACCCAGTAACCTTCTCCGCTTGGCAGTCTTCTGGCGGCGATGGCGTAAATAACCCCGGCCAGAATGCTGATAATTCTCCGTTTGCCTCCACGAATGTCAATGCTTCAAGCACTGATACCCTTGGAACTAATGGTTCAGCTTCCATCAACAACCAGAATTCTGGGGCAGCTACTGGAACACTTGGCGGTGGTTCATACTCCGCAGGATCGAACATTGATTCCTTCGGCGTGACGCTCCGCACAGCCAGCCTTAAAAAGGCGGCTCTGAACTCCCCCAACATCGATCTGAATGACCTTCAGTTCGCATGGCAGGTCGAGGATCAAGTTAAGAACGTCATTCGCGTCCTTTCTGAGAACACGAAGTACGTTTGGACGAATGCTTATCAGGACGAGTACATTGCGGCTTGCGGTGCTAAAATCATCGCTGCCCCTAACCTCCCTGAAGGTACGACCAGCTTCCCAACTACGGCTCCTACCAGCCGATTGACTTGGGGTATCTTGGAGTACATCTACGAGCGTCTTGGCTACAATGGCGGTTCGATCAACCCATTCATGCGTGTTGACGAGACAACCCCCGTCTTTGCAGTTGTCGGCGAGCGTTGGACATTCCGTGATCTCCTCATGGATGACCAGAACGTCCGTCAGGACTTCCGGTTTGCCTACCAAGGCGATAGCAACGATAAGAGCAACCCTCTTCTTGCTGCTCCCGGCCTGAATGGTGTCTATCGTGGGTTTAAGTTCTTCAACATCGAACTTCCTCCTCGCTACGACCTCGTGACTGGTGCATGGGTACGTCGTTATCCATACAGCCCTCTTGCCACCACTCGTGGTGATGCATGGGAAGTACAGTCCGCTTACAAGAGCGCGGCTTACACCGACACGGCTGTGTACCACCAGGATGTTCTCAAGATCCTCATTCCGAAGCCAAAGGTTTCGGGTGGCGGCATGACATACAATCCCCAGTACTCATGGACTGGTGAATTTGTATGGAGGAACATACCTGACAGGACATCTAACATCGATGGAAGCATCGGTTTCTTCAGGGCTTTATATGGTTATGGCCCGAAGGTAGAGCGTCCTGATCTCGGATTCGTCGTCCGTCACCAGCGTGCGCCTCGCGGAATCAGCGATCTGGTTCCCGTTGGAACTGCTGACGCCAGCTACTAATTAGAATCGCCCCTTACTCAACCACTCTAGGATAACCCCCTAGGGTGCTGGGTAAGGGGCTTTTTCTTATGAAACCCCATAAATCACTTTTAATCATCGGCCTAGCTGCCAAAAAACCTATGGAAGACGAAAACGTCATTGAATTCCCTGCCCCCAAGGGCTTCACCCCGCCCGACAACGCCAAGGAAGGAGATACTTTTGAGGTTCTTGCGACCGTAAGGATGCAAGCCGACAACGTACTTCAGCTTGATGCTATCGATGGGATGCCCGTCATGCATGACTCCAAGCAAGAAGATCAGGAAGAGAAAGACGAATCCCCGGAGGAATCCGCTCGTGAAGAGCAGATGAATCAGGGCCAGTCCTCTGACGAGGATCAAGAAAGCTCCACTAGCACTTCTCCTGACGAAGATCAGGAAGATCAAGGTGAGGATGGAGACTTCTTGAAAGCAGTCATGGGCGGTCTCAAGAAGAAGGGAATGAAGAAGTAGTTCCCTAGGGGATCTTCATGATCACAGACCCTAAGCGTCTTACCGACGGATTCAGAGGGCTACCAGATGGGATGGACGGCAGCCGCCTCCCTCCCCTGGTTCCCCCTACCTCCGTATGGTATGCCGAAAACGTCACATTCCGTGATGGTATCGGAGCCAAGACTCGGCCTGCGTTTCAGGAGATCCCCCCTTCTTTTTGGAAGCCAGAGGTTCGTGGTGATACTCACGCCTCGGAGTCGAAGGACTCCATCACGTTAAGCTATCCTATTACAGGGATTAGTTTTTTAAGTGGAACATCCGCTATCCTAGTCGGATACCTTCCTTCTTTTTCCCCCGCTCCTTCCACTATTACCATATCCAGTACGCTTCCCTCTGATGCTGGGAATCTTTCATTGGGAACTTTTCCGATTGTTTCCTTCGGAGATGGGGGTTCGGGAAATATTTCTATAATTTTTACTGTTCCTTCCGGGGTCTATAGCCATACCACTTCTTTCCTCTACCCCTTACCAAAGAACCTCTTGGTGTCGTTTAACCAAGGGACGTATTTTGATAAAGATAGCGTGATTATCGATGGCGTGATCACAACCTCCGCGTCCCGTTATTTAACCTATGTTCAACAAGGTTTGTATTACCAGGGAGCATATCTTTACCAGGACTCTCGGTCAGGAAACCCTTCTCAACTTGTAGTCGCCATCGACGGCATAATTGTAGCGTTAAATTTTGCACAGCGTACCGCCAACGTCCTTAATCTAGCAGTCAGCACGGGAGCTGGCGGGTATACGATAAATCGAATTAATCCAAGCCGTCCTGTTTATATGTGTCAGGCGGGGCGATTCTTAATTATCCAAGACGGCGTATCGACTCCACAGATTTACGACGGCTACTCGCTTGCCGCAGCAACCTCATTCGGTGACGGAGTGAACGTGGTTCCGACCGGTAAGCAAATGGCGTTTGGACAAGGACGATTATTTGTAGCAAATTCGGAAGGCACACAAATTACGGCGGGTGATCTTATCTACAGCGGGTCTTCTTCTTGCTCCCAGATATCGACGATTGTAGCCCCTAACTACCCCATCACTTGCAAGGTGGCTACTTCGGGGGGTGTTGCAACTGCAACATTTACTGGAATCAATCTACCTGTTGTTGCAGGGACTAGTTTTGTGATTACCAGCGATAATATTTCCGATGCTTCAAATCCTTTCATTGGGAACTTTACTGCCTCGTCGTCACTCATTGCGAACTCGACCACACTCCAAGTAACTGCTCCTGCAAATACATTAGCCCCGATTGGTAATCTTACCCTCTATTACGGGGTTCCCGGCTATCTTACAGTCAATACAACAAAAGCACATGGGTTCACGGCAAACAGCGTTGTGACGATTCAAGGAACTACTTCGGTTGCTGCTCTCAATGGTACATTTGTTGTTCAATCTGTTCCCAGTACTACGTCTTTCACTATTTCGGTAGATCTACTTGCTTTTGGGAATGGTGTCGGCGGAACCGTAACTTTAGCCAACGCAGGAGCCGATACCGACATCTTAAATTTCACCGAGACAAACTTTCTTGCTGAAGGAGGAAGCATTTCTGTCCCTGCTGACATCGGAAAGATCACGACGATGCAATTTGTGCCGCTTCAAGATTCTGCCACTGGGCAGGGAGATCTGGTGGTTCTATGCTCAAGGGGAGCTTCTTCGATGGCGGTTTCTGTTGAGCGTTCAATGTGGAGTCAGACGCCTGGGTTTCAAAAAGTCCTTTATAACAGTATAGGAGCGGTAAGCGACAGCACGGCGATAGTGAATGGCGATATGTTTTTCCGATCACTCGACGGCAATGGAATTCGATCTTACCGCAGTGCCAGGGCGGAGTTCAGCGGATACGGTCAAGTGCCTCTGTCGGCAGAGATCGATCCGATCTTGAATCAAGACACTCAATGGCTCCTTAATCAAACTTCTCTCGCCTACCACAACGATAGGCTGCTCATGACTTGCTGGCCTACTCAAACCCTAGGGCAGGATAAAATTGATAACCCCGTCGGGTCGGGCTCCACCCTAGGATACCAAGGTGCTTGGAACACCAACCCTGCTCCAGTTTTTCATCGAGGGCTGGCCGTCCTTGATTTTAGGTCGGTGGCTAACGGACACCTAGCAGGAACCGCTAAATCTTCTTACGAAGGGGTTTGGACAGGTCAAAATATCCTGAAGATCGTGTCTGGCACAGACTCAGGGATTAAACGGTGCTTTCTAATTACATTCAACAACTCCTCCCCCCTACCGGCAACGCAAGGATACGGCATCTGGGAAATCGTTGAGAATCTAGATTCGGATGTCGGCGCACAGGGAAGCATTCCGATTACCTCATCGGTGACCACGAAAGCGTACAATTTCAGCGAAGTGATGGCTCTCAAAAAACTACTTCGCCTCGATCTCTGGTTTGACTCGATCAGTAACGGAACGCTGAAAGCATATGTCTACTACCGCCCTGACGACTGGCCGTACTGGGTTCCGTGGATGCCTGATTCCAATGGTAACGCTACTGCTATTGTAAAGACGTTCAACACGACTTCTTCTTCAATGCCTTCGGTAAATCTGTACCCCGGATATGCTCCACAGCTTCGTCTACCGGCTCCGAAATACCCATCGACTGCTGTGGATGCCAACGCCAATACCATGAGCAACAAACCAATGCCCCTAGGGTATGATTTCAATTTCCAACTTATCTGGACGGGACACGCACGACTTGGTCGTTTCCTTGTTCATGGTTTGGAAATTGTCGAACCCGTGGGAGGAGCCTCTTTATAATCGCCTTGTAAAAACCTCTGTAATAGAGTAATAACCACATACACTATGGCCCTCGTACCCGGAACCCTACCCACCTCTCAAACATTCCCTGGTACTCCGCAGGCATTGTTGAATTTGTTTGCTCAATATCTTTCGGCGGCTCCTAGTCAACGGACTGTTTTTATTCAGTCTACCAGTGTGGGGGTTCCCACCGACGGGACTTGTATCTGGTTTAACACCGGAACAAATACTTTGAATATCTACTCAGGATCGAGTTGGAGTACCCCGACCGTGGCAAGTGGTTCCATCAATGCAGGATCACTAGGGAATGGCGCAGTTGGTACGGCAAATATTGCATCTGGTGCTATAACCAACGCTTTGATTGCTTCTGGAACTATTCAGTACACAAGACTATCTGCTGGTGCCCCTACTTGGAATACAACTGGCACTCTTTTTCCCCTTGCAGGAGTAAGTGCTTTAGGAGCCATTACCACTACGACAGGCGACATTTCAACCTCATCGGGCAACATTTCAACCTCATCGGGGAACATTTCAGCCTCTGGCACAATCACTGCCGGAACCGGCATTACGGCAACAACGGGAAATATCGCGGCAAGTGCAGGAAATATCTCCGCTTCTGGAACGATCACATCGACCGGCAGTATCACGACTTTGGGTTCGGTAACTGCTGCGAGCCTTATCATTGCCGGAACAAGCCCAGTGGCAGCGGCTTATGTTTCATTCGATGCCACTCCGAATCCCTTGACCTCGGTATCCATGCTTTATTCTGGCACTACGATTACCGCTACAAAAACGGCGCATGGGTTAAGTGCGGGAGACTCGATAACGATTACTTCTGGAACAGGAACCACTGCAAACTACAACGGAACTTGGGTTGTCCTAGGGGGAGCTTCACTTACCGCCAATAGTTTTACTTTTGCAGTTACCACGGCTCCCACGGCGGCACTGACAGCTACGATCTACCCAGTATACATTAAAAAAAGCTATCAGGTTACCAGCGTGACTTTTGTTAGCACCGGAACCTACGCCATAAACTTCCCAACAGGAATTCTTTCAGACTCAACATATCTAACACTAACGACTCCTTGGATTGGCGTAAATAATCAGGTTGTTACGGCAAGTGCATCGCTTGCTAGGAGTTTAATCGTTAAGTCACAGACAACCTCTGCCGTAACCATAGTAGATACTGTAGGCGCGGGAGGAGTTGCATATGATATTGCGGCAAACGTTGTTATCTTCGGAACATAATGCCTGCTGCAATCTACAACCCAATCGCTGACAAGGGGGCTGATTACAGCTTCGCTATGGTTTTTACTGACGGAAGCGGAAATGCACTTCCTCTTTCAGCGGGATCAGTCACTGCTCCTATTTTTGCGAAAGAAGGAGATACAAATTCGGTTGCGAGTTTTTCTGTCGTGATTGACCCGGTAACCACTGGAAGAGCTACTTTTATATTGGATGAGGCTACCAGTGCCTCTCTGCCGTTTAGCAAGCCTTACTACGAGATCTGGCTCCAACAACCTAACGATGGAGCCCTCAGTCGATACGCAAAAGGGATACTTAATCTGGACAAATAAGCATGAGCGCGGATGTCGATATCATAGTTCAAGGTACGAGTTCTTCCCCCCAACTCACGATTCAGACTGGGTTGACTCAATGGTCGAATATCCCAGGCATTCCATCTGGAATCTCTCTTGCATCCACATTCGGAACCAGTCTTTTGGATTCCGCTTCGGCCTCGGCGGCTAAATCACTACTAGCAATCACTACGGGTGATGTGGCTGGGTTAGGATCTGCGGCTACTCAAAACACTTCGGCTTTTGACGTAGCGGGGGCAGCGGCTGCAGCTATATCCACAGCTTCCGCAGATGCTACGATAAAAGCAAACAATGCGGTAACTCTTGCAGAGAATTACTCGGTACAACGAGCAAACCATACAGGAACTCAGCCAGCTTCTACCATTACTGGATTAGCATCTGTGGCTACTTCTGGGCTTTATTCCAGCCTTTCAGGAGCCCCCAACTTGTCTGCCGTCGCTACCAGCGGATTGTATACAGATCTTTCCAACAGACCTACCTTAGGGACAGCCGCTTCTCAGAATAGCACAGCATTTGATGCTGCAGGAGCAGCTACAGCAGCCCAATCTGCAGCTATATCTACCGCTGCGGCTGATGCTACGACTAAAGCGAATGCCGCTCAATCTGCGGCTATATCTACCGCTTCCGCCGACGCTACGACTAAAGCGAATGCTGCGGCAGCGGCTTCGATTCCATTAACTACGAAAGGTGCAGTCAATGGGGTTGCGTCTCTGGATTCCAGCGGAAAAGTTCCGGTAGCCCAACTCCCATCGACATTGATGCAATATGTCGGAACATGGAACGCAGCCACCAATACTCCAACCCTATCAAACGGAACCGGAACTTCTGGGTACGTCTACAATGTGTCAGTTGCGGGAACTGCCCTAGGGTATACTTGGAATGTTGGAGACTGGGCGGTCTATAATGGTACTAAATGGGAGCAGTCCCCCGGTACGGATGAAGTCGTTAGCGTTGCCGGTAAAGCAGGAATTGTAACTCTCAACACAAGTGATGTTTCTGAAAATGCGACCAATCTTTATTTCACGACTTCGCGAGCTTCCGCAGCAGCCCCCGTGCAATCGGTAGCTGGCAGAACAGGGGCGGTCACTCTGTCTTCATCCGACATATCAGGGCTAGGCACAGCCGCTGCACAGAATACTTCATATTTTGATTTGGCGGGTGCAGCCGCAGCGGCTCAATCTGCTGCGATATCTACGGCTGCGACGGATGCTACAACTAAAGCGAATGCAGCTATTTCTACCGCAGAAGCTTATTCCATACAGCGAGCAAACCATACAGGAACTCAGCCTGCATCTACGATCACAGGGTTAGCTACGGTCGCTACTTCTGGAGCATATTCCAGCCTTTCAGGAACGCCTTCGTTGTCCGCAGTAGCGACTAGCGGCAGTTACAACGACCTATCGAATAAACCTACCCTAGGGTCAGCCGCTGCACAAAATACTTCATATTTTGACCTTGCCGGTGCGGCTAGTTCTGCTGCTGCGGCTTCGGTTCCACTAAACACCAAAGGCGCGGCAAACGGAGTCGCCTCTTTGGACAGCGGAGGGAAAGTTCCTATTACTCAACTTCCATCCAGCCTAATGCAGTACTTGGGGGTTTGGAACGCATCTCTAAACTCTCCTACCCTTGCGAATGGAACCGGCGTTTCGGGGTCGGTGTATAATTGCACCACTGCTGGAACGGCTAATTTTGGTGCAGGGAATATAACTTTTAATGTCGGAGATTGGGTAATTTATAACGGAACAAAATGGGAGCAGTCCCCCGGCAGTGACGAAGTTGTAAGTGTCGCCGGCAAGACGGGCGTTGTTACCTTAACTACCTCGGATGTTTCAGAGGGCAGCAATCTTTATTTTACTAATTCAAGAGCCGCTGCAGCCGCACCTGTGCAATCCGTAAACGGAAGCGGAGGAGCGATCACAAACGTGGTAACTACTAGCACTACTTCCCCTGCAAGCCCAATTAACCAAGTAGTTACCATGACATCTGCAGCCTACATTGCTCTGGGGGCATCAGTGTCTCCTACGACGCTATATGTAATTGTGGGGTAGCCGTCATGCAAATCTATGACGCATCGGCACTTAATCTAGGCGCAAGCCCCGCAAGCTCTGCGTATTTAGGGTCTAACCTTGTTTGGTCTCGTTATAGCCCCCCAACAACAGATCCTGATGCTTCAGCGTATATAAGCCTGATTAACATTCAGAAGAGAAGCTATCAATCAGCCGTAAATAGTTTTGTTCTATCCCTAAAATCAGCAAAAATATGGAACTACATCTGCACTTGGATTCCAGGTACTAATTTTAATACTTCGACAAGCGGACATTTGTATTCCTTGGGCGGTTTCAAAGGCTATAGCGGAGATCAATCACTCATCACTTTAACCGGAGGGGTTACCGCTAGAGGTGGGTTTGTAAATTTGGCTAATAATAGCTTGGCTACCGCCGTCAGTACCATAGTAGCCCCCGATTACCCTTACTATACCCCTTCGATGGGAGCCGTAGTTTTAGTCAGCCAAGCGGATGATAACGTCGCCGACTCCATTGTAACAAATTGGACAGGCGCAGGAAAGGGAGGAGGGCAAGCGATTGATGCTCGTATCGATCCCAATAACCCTCCGCAATATCCTCAACACTGGAGGCTTTCACTCAACACAAGTGGAAACAACCCAGAGTACTATTGTGGAGAGCTACAGAATTCTTCTCCCTGCTTTGTTTCCGCCTCGCCCACCTTCATGGCGTATAATAGCGTGTACACTAGTTTTCCCTATTTTGGCGGGACGCAAAACCCAAGCGGTAGGTTTGCTATTGGCGGAAACGCAGATTCAAATCGAGACACCCGCGATGCCCAGTATTACTTTGCGTGGTATTCACCAATATCGTTTACCCCGGTTCAATATGCGGCTCTTTATTCTGCCTTTAATTCGTATATTGCTCCTGTTTTAGGAATCACGATGCCGTAACATGAAGCGTGTTGCAAATACCTCACCGATAAGTAATACTCCCTTAACCTAGTATGGCAACCCTTTACTCTACGGCTCTTTCAATTCTTGCTCCGGTCGTCGATAACGGAGTTCTTCCAGGTGACCCTAGGGTTGCAGCACGGCTTGACGAAGCTCAACGCCGGTTGATCAATCAGTATAACGCCATTTCCGCCAGGGAAGAGTCGCTGGAAACCGCCCTAGTGTGGCAGGCGGGAGGAACCGATCCCGGACAATCCGACTCGACATTGATCCTCGATGACATCGACTCCACAAAGCTGATGATTCTCTGTGCTTTCAGGGAAGAAAACAATCAGATCGAGATGGCGGAAGGATTAGAGAAAAAAGCTTTCAGCTACATCGAGCGTGATGTGGTCGATAACGTGAACCGCACTCGGTACACGATCTTTGCAAACCTAGCTCTTACCGATCAGAATACCTTCGGCGGTCTTGCAGGCCGAATTGGTCTTGAGACCTTTGAGAGCTACAAGAGCCCAAAGACTCGCATTCAGAGCTTTGTAAATCAGGGGTATCAACAAGCCATCGACCATTACAATTTCATCGTAAGGAACGAACAGGCTGAGTTGCCTCCGATGAGTTACTCCCCGCTTGTTTATGATAGTGACGCATTCCCTCAGATGCTACCGGCAGAGATAATCCGTGGTTTCGTCCTGTCGATGCTCGCGCAAAATACAGACAGCGAAGTTCAATACACTTCGGGAAAAGAAATTGCCAACTTCAAGGCGGAGGCTCAACAACTTATTCAACGAAACGTCACCGCTGCTATTCAAAGAGTGCGATATGAGAAGAGGAAAAACCTTTTCCAGACCGCCGATCCTTCAACTTTCGGGTATCACTGGGGGCGCATCGGATTGGATCTTGCTGATGGGTTGAACTACTCGGACGATCAGATCAAACGTGCCGTCAATACTGCCGAGGAGCTGCTCATGAACGCAGGCAAGTGGGTGGGAACGATTGATACTTATCTCCTGCCAATCGTAACCAGTGGCGAAGTATTTCTCCCTAGGGCGGTTGAAACCATTCTTTTTGCTCAGTTCGGAAGTAACCCACAGCCGGTCTATGATCGTTTCAACGAGTGGATGACTGAAGGTAGCGGGATTAGAACAACCGATCAGCCTTGGCGATATGCTTTTGTGGATCGCGGGGAAGGCATCGATCCTTCCGATGGTTTCCTAAAGCGTAAGTATTTTGTGAGCTTCCCAGACGATCAAGGCGCAAGTATGTCCGACCGATATGGAGGAAGTGGCTTCGCGCCCTATTAAACTATGAGTACCCCAGCTACCATCACCATCTCCAATCAGGTTTACTCCTACACGCCGAACGTCTCGTATCAGGCTTCCTTTTCGACAACCCCGGCAAACCTATCGACTTCGGTTACCTATACCGATGCAGGGGGCAACGTCAGCTCAACAGCTCCCAGCACGATTGGGAATTACACGGTCAATGTCACCATCACAGACCCGAACTATACTGGTTCTGGAACGGCTATCCTGACGATCAGCAATGTCACTATCCTGGCTAAAAAGCGTCCGATTGCTCATGTGAACGACTCGGAAGCGATGATCCTTCGTCATTATCAGGCGATTTTAGAAACGGTGAAGTATCTGCTAACCGATGGTAAGGGAGGCAACCTCGAAACCGCTAAACAACTCCTAGCAGCTCAAGTTAACCAAAACTTCTTTAAGCAAAACATGGGGAGCGTTCATAACAAACGAGTTGTCAATTTCCGATAATTAGTGTAATAACCCCGTAACCTTTTCATGGAATCTTCTACCCTCAACCAAGAATTAGCCATAGGGCCAGAGGATCTGATCAACCAGTTTGAATCCAGCCTTTCTGAAGGACTAGAGAATACCCAAGAAAACAGAGAGCAATACATCAACTACATGGAGGCGATGGCGCTTAAAGCGATCACCGAAGATGAGTCTCTTAATTGTGATTTTCCTCTTACGCACACCTTTACTCCGGGGCTTTACCTTCGGCAAATGTTTGCTCCTAAAGGCTCTATGGTTTTTTCACGAAGACACCTTACTGAACATCCTTTTATTGTTCTATCAGGTGTAGCTGATGTATTTGACGAGCAAAATGGATCAGTGACCCGAATCAGTGCCCCTTTTGTTGGCATCTCGAAAGTAGGAGCCCGAAGGTTTGCTCATATCCTCGAGGATCTTACATGGATCACGGCTCACGCTACAGATATGACCGACCCAGACGAGATCATTGATACGATCACTTCTCACGATAATCCCATGATGCCTTCCGACTATGTCGGGCCAGCGTTTGAACGCAAAGGGAGGAACAAATAATGAGTGGCGCAGCAATAGGAACTGGCGTTGCTGTTGGTGTTGCAGGAGCAGCAGCTTCTTACGGACTTTCTCAGCTCAACAAGCCGTCTGCGTACAACCCTAGTGCGAATAATGCCCTAGGTTTTCAAAACCAGATGGCGATTCAAAACCTTACGAAAGGCTACACCGGCTCGGTTTCTGGATACGGAAATGTGTTTCAGGGTCAAGAGGCCGGTCTTTCTAAAACCTATGGTAAGCAGGGAGCCGCTGCTTCGGGTAATTATCTAACTAATACTGGGAACGCTCTTAGCCAATATGGAACCGGCATTCAGAACCTTGCCAACTTTGCCCCTCAGAACGAACTCAACGCTGCTCAAAGCGGATTGAATTTCAACTACAACAACTTGGGTAACTATGGTGCCATTGCCAATAGTCTTTCAAATTCAGCCCAGCAGTCTCAGTTGGGGCTAATCAACAACTCAATGCCGTCGTGGCAGCAACAATATGCCCAAGGCATGGAAAATGCAGGGCAAATGCAACAGGGGTTGATTGCTTCTGACGTTCAAGGAAACCTAGGGCGCACGGCTGGTCTCAATGCTATTCAATCCGGTGTCGGTGGAGGTAGCGGCCTAGGGCGAAACCTAATGGCTCGCGATCTGGGGTTGACCTCACAGCAGCTACAACAACAGGGAACAGCTCAAGCTCAAGCCCTAGGGCAGCAGCAATACGGCATGACCGTGGCTGGAATGCTGACAAATCCTAACGCTATCTACCAAACGGGCGGAGTGAATTCCGGTCAGGCGATGAACGCAGCCGCCCTAGGGACAAACATAGCGGCAACCGGGCTTCAGACCGGCTTGCAAGGAAACTTGTCAACGCAAGGAGTCAACTATGGTCAGTTGATGAATCTGTATGGCAATCAGTTTAACACGGGCGTTCAAGCGGACACTGCGATCATGCAGGCTCAAGACTATGCAGCAGCTCAAGCGATGCAGGCTAACGCAGGCGCGATCACTGGAAACTACCAAAACCAAATGAACGGCAACATCGCGCAGTTCCAGTCGCAAAACCAGCTTTCAGCGTATAACAACCAAGCCAACCAGCAGCTCTTGTCGGGGGTAATGTCGGGCATTGGAAGCGGAATCGCAGGAGGAATCGGAGCCTACAACAACGGAGGACTAGCTGGTTACGGACTCGAAGGAGCCGGCTATAGCAACAATTTTGGAGCGGATCAGATGAGTGGAACTGGGTTCTACGAGTCTCCACAAGCCGCAATGAACGCAAACGGATGGAGTTCTAACTCAATCGGATTCACTCCGGGGCAAGGCTACTACCACTACTAATCATATGGCCGACACAGCAGCAGTATCACCAATGTTCATTCAGGGTTCGGGAATCGATACAGCGATTAACGCCCAACAGCAGGCGTATGCTAATCAGTTGCAACAGCAGGCAAATGCTAGGGCGAATGCTGAGATGGCATTGAAGCAGCAACTTCTTCCAGGTGAGATGGAGATGAACGCTGCCAAGGCAAAATATTACGCAGCTCATGGGGATTATTACGACAGCAAGGCTGACCCCACCCTTCCGCCAGCTCTAAAATTAGACACGGGGTCTTCCGACCCGCTAAACACTTTTTCCGACGATCAACTAAAAGGAATGGGGCTTTCGGATGCGTCCGATTCGTCGTCCTCAGATACAGCTTCCAACTCAACTCCCTCGGACAAGTCTGTCGATACCGCAGCAGATGCAAGTCAAAACCCCTCCCCGACGGTCACAAATAATGCGAGCGTTCTTACTCCTAGAGACGCAGTTGCCCTAGGAGTTCCTGAAACGTCCCCGCTGATGAGCATTTTAGCTAGTCCGGGCGCACCGAATCCATCAGACCTTATGGCGTCTATTGCAAATGGGTTGCCTATAAACTCCGACACAATTAACGCCAGCGGAACTAGATTAGCGGATCAAGAAAGTGCCGGCGCGGGAGCCGTTCTAGACGCTCCAGGTTCGGGAAGGCCGAGCCCCGTAGCTCAAGCTGCCGTATCTGCACAATCATCTGACCCTAGGGCTCCTAAAATTGACGGGGGTCTCTTTAACTCAATCGGAAGTGGAGTTCCTACAGGGAATAACCCGTTGATGAATTTTTCAGAAGGCGGTGGAACAAAAGAGACCCCATTAACAGGGTCTGAGATTATTTCTCCAGCCAACAAAACTATTCAAAGCACCGAAGGAACCCTTGGGGGGTTTGTTTCTAACTACAACAAGACGATTGGAGATATGAACCTGAAGGCTCTTCAGGCGAAACAAAATGAAGCTCTGTATGGAAGTTTGGCAGCAAAACTAAATCCAAGAGACCCTAACCGCACTGCGTTAGTTCAGAAGTCACTTAATGCGGGGGTAGAAGCTGCTTCCCTGTCCAATAAAGCTTCTTTGCTTACCACAGCGTTTGCTCAAAAACATCAACTTGACCCTCAGACTCTTTCGTTCTTGAGCGGTAACGTAAAAGACCCTGCCAAGATCAACGCAATTCATTCGTTGGTTCAATCCAACGAAGCTCCTGATTACGGAACTGCCGCACAGCTTTATGCGGCGAGAGAACAAGCCAAGCTTGGCATGGAAGATCCTCAGAAGAAATCAGCGTTGCTGACCAAAATGCTGGGGGATCTCAAAACGGTAACAGATGTAAAGAATTCAGGTAATGTTACCGGGGATAACTATGTTAAACTTCAGGCACAAGAAAATGCGCTGACTGACCAAATCAATAAACTTTCGGGGATTTCTCAACAACCTGCTGCGTATTCCGATCCAATAGCACCACTTCAAGACCAGCTATCAAAGTTAAACAACCTTAAACAACAAGGAATCATTACCGTTGACGGTACAAAAAATGGAGCGAAAGTTTCAGATCAAATTGCCGATACGCAAGGAAGAATAGAAGCTCTTGCAGCAACCACTGGAAGGTTTTTTACACAAGGAACTGATCAAGAAGCTCAACGCTTTGGGGAGCTTGCTAAAGCCGCAAACGGAAATGGTACTTTTTATATAAAAGGACAAGGGGTTTTTCCTTTGCCAAAATTAGTAAACGGGAAGGTTCAAATACCCCCCGTCTTAGACCCCTTAACAGGCAAGCCAAAAGGAGAAGTTCAAAGCTTATCCCCGACGGAGTTCTATAAACAAAAGTTGTTTGGTTCCTCTGCTACCAATCGGGCAGCTATATCCCCTGCTTCTGGGTCATTATTCGGCGGAAGACAAAAGTATTCGGAAGACAATCCTCACGCAAAAGCGGCAATGGCTCCGGTTGCATCGGAGGCATCTGTAACCTCTACCGCGCCTCATGCCTACCCAGCGGCAGCAACCCCTGAAGCACTTGAGGGGGTAAAACAACAATTAAAGGACGCTCAAGATAACCTGGAGGCAGCAAAAGGAAACGACATCACCAAAGTCCCTGGTACTATGTCCAATATTTTTGCAAGTCTAGGATCGGAACGAGATCGTCAAAGGGCTTTGGCGAATACTTTTGAAGAGTACAAACAGAAAGTGTCGGAGCTAACTGCCCAGAAACAAGACTTGGAATCTCGATTGGGAGTTAAAAATCCCTAAAAGCTATGGGAACTGACATATTTTCTCCTGAGTTTTCAACTGCGGCTTCAGATCCTCAAGTTCAACCTGATACCGACACCCCAGAACAACTTCCAAAAACTTCCCCTAGGGAGGACGCTATTCGAGCCCTTGGAGGGTTTACTCCTTTTAACTCACCAGAACCAACATTCCTAGGGGAAGTAGGCAAGGGAGTTGCAGCAGGAGCCCGTGGTCTTTATGGAACTGCTGGTGGACTAATAGGTCTCGCGGGAGATGCCCTAGGGAGCGATTCCATGAAACAATTTGGGCTGGGAACTTACATGGATCAGGAGGAGGCCAATAACCTTCCTGAAAATGCTCCAGCAGTAGGCTCCCTCAAAGATATTCATAACTTCGGTAACTTTGCCGACTACGCTGCTTTTGGGCTTGCAAAAAACATTACCGAACTAGTTCCACTCCTTGCTACTAGCGAGGTTGGAGGTCTCGCTGCCGGTGGAGTTGCAAAAGAAGCTGTAGCACGAGCCACGCAATACGCAGTTGAAAACGGACTTGATAAAGCGGCTGCGGAAAAACTTGTTTCTGCGGCGGTAACTAGGGGAGGAGGAGATCAAGCAGCGCAATCAATTTCTGCTCTTACGCAGAATGCCACGGAACGAGGAATGGGGGCAGATGCTGCTGCATCATTTGCTGAACAAGCAACTCAAGCTGGAGAAAAACAAGCTGCTTACAAGTTTGCTGGGGCTCAAGCTGGAAACGCTGCAGCGATGACAGCTCAGTCGATTGGTGACGAATACGGACAGACCAAAGATGTTGGAACTTCCCTAGGATACGGAACTGCCGAAGGACTCATCAATGCCGCTGCAATGGGAATTGTTTCGGCTCCTATCTTTAGAAAAGCCCTAGGGATATCTGCCGGCGAGGCAACCGAGGGTATGGGGCAATTCGCTGCAAAGCTTGGCAAAAAGTCTGCTATCGATGCTGCGGTTTTGGGAGGAACAGGTTATGTCTCCACCGACCTTTCACAAAATGCTCAGGCTTCGGTAGACCCAAACTTTGATATCAATAGCCCGGAGGCTAAAGCGCAGCGGACTGAAGCACTTCTTAGTGGAGCCCTAGGCGGAGCTGCAGTATTTGGCCCGATAGGAGCCCTAGAGCGAGCCCATTCCCCACTTACAGCAGAAGCTTTGAGGGCCCTTGATAAAAGACCAGAAGCCTCCACCTCTGCTGAGTCGGGCAAAGAGCCTCCCGTCGGAACCTCCCTAGGGTACACCGCACCAGGCGATAGGGTGCAGCCAAACGACGAGAATTGGTCTCAACCGGTATACGTTCAAAAAGGTAACGGAGGCCCCATGATTCGGATGCAGAAAGATCTGCATCTTAACCGTTGGGTAATTCCTGACCCAGATAACCTTCCTGATGACCTTAAATCCACAGGGCTACAAGCCGTGGATGGGAATGTCATTATCGATCCAAAGAACGGAGCGCACGCAGCGGACTTGCACATGGCGGCTGAAACCGCATTACAAAGGCTCAATAGCCCTTCCGTGGAGAAGTCTTCGACCAAAATTGACTCTAACGAAGAGCTATCAAAGCAGACTGATACGTCAGGGTTTACGCCTGCTCCTGTTAAATCTGCAGAAGAATCAGCGGATGCTATCCTTGCGGGTAACAAGATAGAAGAACAACAACGTCAAAGTTCTGCGGAAGCCGATTTACTGCGCCGTAAACTTGCTTCACAAGAAGGGTCTGAGCCAAATCCTGTCGTTGGAACAGATCCTAGGGCTGCTGAAGCACAATATCAGAGCGAGCTTAAAGCTAACAAAGCTAGTTTTAAGGAAAACGAAGATTTTACAGGTCAAGGACATCTTCCATTTGTATTTTCAGACCTTAAAGAAAAAGTTAACCCAGAACCTGTTCGACCCCCCGAACAAAATAAATTTGTTGGCGGGTTAAAAGGGGGCGACGAAGTTGCTTTTGCCGACCCCGATTACGGAACAGTAAGAGCTACTGTCGAACAAGAAATACAACATCACATTGATGACCCAGAAAGTGATC
>Ga0007805_1000089_pt1 | contig 31805 bp, 52 predicted proteins | sample CryBogCBE24Aug09_FD_71231 | JGI IMG/M metagenome (GOLD analysis project Ga0007805, IMG submission 71231) | Freshwater microbial communities from Crystal Bog, Wisconsin, USA - CBE24Aug09 | ecosystem: Environmental > Aquatic > Freshwater > Lake | place: Crystal Bog, Wisconsin, USA | collected... | reverse complement strand
AATGTGTGGTTTGAATCAGAGCCTAGAGTGTAAGAAGTAGTAGAGGTTGTGCGGTAGCGGTCAGAGTGACCATCAGTTCCCTGAGCACCTTCTGTTCCCTGTGTACCTTGAGTTCCCTGTGTGCCTTGAGCACCTTGGGTTCCGTCTACACCTTGTGTACCTTGCACACCCTGTGTGCCATCCGTTCCTTGGGTTCCTTGAGTACCGTCAGTTCCCTGAGCACCTTGAGTTCCATCGGTTCCTTGTGTACCCTGAGAACCAGTTGTACCTTGTACACCTGTTGCTCCATCAAGGTTAATTGTCCATGAAGAGTAGTTTCCAGAACCAACAATGGTGTGAATATTTACTTCAATGTAATCAGATGGCACTGTTTCGTAGTAAGCAACAGTTCCAGTCATGTAGTTGTTAATATCATGAGCAACAACTACGTCTTGTCCTACTGAGTAGGAAAGATTTTCGTCATTTACATAAAAGATTACGCCATCTGCTACTGCAATATCGTTTGCAGTATTAGAGGTTGTCTTGTATCGGTCTGAGTGACCATCAAGACCCTGTGCACCGTCTGTACCTTGTGTTCCTTGGGCGCCATCTGTTCCCTGTGTGCCCTGTGTTCCGTCAGTACCCTGTGTGCCTTGGGTACCATCAGTGCCCTGAGTTCCTTGTGCTCCATCGGTTCCTTGAGTTCCCTGTTGTCCATCAGTACCCTGTGTACCTTGAGTACCGTCAGTTCCCTGTGTGCCCTGTGTTCCATCGGTACCTTGCGTACCTTGTTGACCATCTACGCCTTGAGTACCTTGAGTGCCCTGTGTTCCTTGTTCTCCTTGCACACCTTGTGTACCCTGCACACCTTGTGTGCCTTGAGTTCCTTGAGTACCTTGTGGACCAAATGCAATCCAAGCAGTCCCGTCCCATTGTTTAATAAACTTGTCTACTGTGTCGTAATAAACCTGGCCCTCAACAGGGTTTGCTGGAGGTGTTCCTAGATTTTGGATTCTTGCATTCTGAAGTTCAAGTTTGCCTAAATCAATTGGGGTTAAAAACTTACGTGCCATTTGGTTATCTCCTTAAGATAAGTAGGCTTCGCCTGAAAATGCTGTTTGAAAACTAACTGTTAAAGAGTCCAAATTAGTATACGAAATTTCACCTTCGACTATATTACCAGCCGAATCTTGAACTGTAACGTTAGGCTTAAAATGTAAATTATGAATTATAATCCATGTATCGCTTGCAACTCCTTGAACGTGGGTATAAGCAACCCCTACCCAACTTCTATTTCCATCTGTGTTGGATGAAAGGACAAACCCATCAGTACTGGGTACCCCAAGGTCTGGCTCAGTCTCTGCCAGTTCAATGAAGTCATACCTCTCAGGAGAGACCTGACTTGGTGGGGTCTTTTTTACTCTACCTGATACGGTTTTAGCCATTGAGTGTTTCCAAAACGCTCAAGACTACTTTTAATGCGCTTGCTGTGTCAGACAAAGCAATTATTGATTGCCCTGTTTGTACAACAAGTTTTCCTGTAGTTGCAGATGCCGCATCATTTGGTGGCACTGCAAATCCTTTTAATAGTTCTGTTGTTGTAGAACCGTCATAATGTGAAAAAGTAACTTGTGCTGAAGAAGAGGTTATGTTTGAAATTTGAGCCATAAGAATTACTGCTGTGTACCCTGTAGGAGCAGTGTACAAAGTAGCAGGAGAAGTTGTTAATTCTGCTGTTACTGTTTTAAATACATTTAGTACTGATGCCATTGCTTATCCTTCTAAGGCTAGTATGTAGGGGGTCATGACTGCAAACAAACTCTTATCAAATGTAACGCCTGTAATAGTTCCTTGACCACGATTGATAGTTAGGTCACCACCAATTTTAAAATTGCCTTTTTGGTCGGTACTAGTGTAATAGACACGTCCACCATTTACTTCAATAACTTCATTTGCTTCAATTGGAATTCCACCAGATTGAGGGAGCGCTAATACTGGGTCAATTCCAGTTCCGCAGTATTCAAACGTATGTCCTGAAGCGGTAATACGGCTTGGTTGATAGAATTTAGCGGTAGTACCAGCAGAAACTGGAGTTGCAACATTTTCAGTAAAGGTAATTGTAGAACTTCCACCCGATATTGGGGTTACTGTTTCTACTGTGTAATAGGTAGTTCCATTATCAAAAGTAACAGTGTTATTAACGTATGGGGTATGAGATAGCCCAGATATTGTTGCACCAGTATCGTTGACCAAAATTTCTGACGTAGTTCCACTATAAAGAAGTGGACTTGTTCCAGATGCCTTTAAACCATAGTTACCAAAAGAAGTATCAGAACCAATAAGAGAACAGAATCCGCCACTTTCGCACAAAATACCAATGTCTGTAAAAATTGTGTATATTCCTACAAGTTGTGAATATCCTTGATTAAGTATATGAATACCAATACCACCACGGTTTACCTGAGTGTACTCACCGCTTACCATTGACTTACCACCACTTGCATGTGCGCCATCTACGCGCATACCAGTACCTGTTGTGGTTACTGATGAGCAGTTGTAGATGTATGGACTGCTATAAATAGCACCAGCAGAACCATCTGGGTTAAAGGCAATCGCTGCAGCAGGGCTTACATGGTTTGTAAACGTAATTTCAGTAATATATGAAGAGTTGTTAACATAGAATATATCTGCTGTCGGTGTTACTCCTGAAATTTTAACAGTACGAAGACTATCTCCTATAAGAGAAACACCAGCAGGAATTGTAATTGGATTATTTTCAACGTAATTACCGCTTGCAACTTTAACTGCTGTTCCTGATGTGGCAACAGACATTGCTTTTTCAATAGTTAAAAATGCTGTATCTTGGTTTTCACCACTGTTATTGTCGTTACCGTTTTTAGCAACATAAAAAGTGTTAGCAATTGCAACAGGGGCGTATCCAACCCCTTGCGTACCTTGTATTCCTTGGGTACCTTGCGCTCCACCTCCTGGTCCTATTGGACCCTGTGCTCCTTGAATAGCACTTCCCTGTGTGCCTTGTGTTCCTTGTATACCACGAGCGCCACCTTGTCCAGGAAGAACTTGAATAATTACTCCTTGAGCACCACAAGTACATGTATCAATGCAACCACAAGACAGTTCATAGTTAGTTATTCTTGCCATCATTCAGTCACCTGCGGTGTTACAAAAATCATACCTTGCATATAAGTTTGCTCATAGGTAGGGTCAGTAATTGATGTTGCTTGAATATCCCAGTAACAACGTTGTGGAAGAGATGTTGTTTGGTCACTAGTTAATGATAAAGCAAGTTTTGTTGTATAACCAGTAATTGGTGCAATAGTAAAAGACGCTAACGCAGTTGCATATCCAGGCAAAGTAACGATATCAGAACGCCAAGTGTACTGTGTAACATCAAACGGAAAATCAAGTTCAACGTAAAAAGAATCGCCTTGATACATTGTAAGGTCGTAATTTGGTACTGAAGAAGGTGTAGCAGAAGCGCCGTAATTTGGAATAGGCAAAAGTACGCGTTGTGGAGATGATATATCGTCCACTTCTTGTGGAATAAAAATTGGTATATATTGATTTGTAGTTTTTGAAATTCGGCGCAATGAAAATACGTCAATCTTGTATAGACCAATACCAAGTTGTGAGCATAATTCACGGTATTGTTCTTTTCTTGAATCAACCATTAACATAAGTTGACGGTAACGTTCAGAACGAGGAATCATCACTCCATCTGGAGCGGTAATATCAATATCAAAAGAAGCGTCTGTTGCTAGGGTATAAAGCGCCAATGTAGCGGCATAAACAGCAACAGGGTATTCCTCTACTTTAGGAAGATTTGTCATGGTAACTGTTCGACCATAGGCATCTGTGTGGTACAAAATGTGTTGGGAAAAAGCATCATTAACAAAATGGCAAATTTCGTTATCTGTAAAATAACGATAGTAGAATCCAGCAACAACGACTGGAGCACCAGAATTAGGGGTGCTATCAAAGGTAAGATATCCCGTCTCTTCTTCAACTTCAACAGCCGAAGATACATCCGTCCCGTTTACATGGATAACTAGAGTGGGACCTTGTAAAGGTGAGTATGGGATGAGAAAGCGATTGGTTGTTCCATCGGCAACAAAACTGTAAACGAAGGATTTGCCCATATCCCCAAGTTCAGTCCTTAAACGGTTTGATAAAGAACTTAATGTGGCCACGAAACCTCCGTAATAATCTCTAGAGCATTATCTCTTTTATTTGAGATTTAGTAAGCATAAAAAAGGTCCACCCCAACTGGGAGGAGGGCGGGGTACCAGTTGAGATGGACACCTGTAGACGGCTTAGTTAGGCCGCCAAATATATCCAAGTTGTTCTAAGTAATTTGAAAGGTCAACTGGAACGCGGTATTTAACTCCTGCTTTAAATGTGTAGTGATTTCCTACGCCATATGTCATATCTTCAATATCGGTAATTGTACGAATGATGACTGTGTCATTAGCAGTTGTTACTCCGACGTTTTCAATCTCGTCTAGAACAAGAGGTGTATCTGGCTTCTTTGGGTCGAAGACATCATTAGCCAGACTCTCTGCCTCAATTTGTGCCGCAATTGAAATCTCATCTTTGCGGTCTTGAAGAATCTTTGCATTCTTCTTTGTTGCTTGTTCCGCTGCACGGCCTGTTGCGTCAAGCGGACTTGTTTGTGTATTTGCCACGGTGTTTATTCTCCTTGTTAGTTAGTTAAAATGGCTGGGAGCCAAAGAAAGAGTATGGCTCCCAGACATTGGTAAAAAGTGTCTTAGTTTGTGTAAACCTTGACGATTGATTGGTCGGTGATAACACCAAGACCCCAGATTGCGTACCAAGCAAGAGCGTGCTCACGACCGAAGTCAAGAACACCACCATCGCGAAGTTCAACTGGAAGTGAGATTGCGTGACCAAATGCGTTGTCACCAATCATGATTGATTCGTAGATGTCTGCACCTGGTGTACCAGATGTTGCAGTTGCACCAGAATCTTCTGGGTTTCCACCTTGACCAGGAGCAGTGTTAGCCTTTACTGGTGTTGAGTATTGGTCTGATGGAGCGCCGACTAGTGAAGAGTAGTCAAAGGCAACGCCAGATGACAACTTCTTAACCTGTGTTGTCTCAATGAATACTACGTCGTACAAACGACCGATTTCACCGAGCATGAAGTTTCCTGGAGCAGCGTACTTTGTAACTTCGATGAACTCTGGGTTCGAACGAAGGTCACGAGACTGCTTAGGGTGTACGAACTGTACATAGGTCTCACCAAGGCGAGGGATGTTCTTACCAGCAAGGGTAAGAGCAGCATCCTTAATTGCACCTGTGGTCAACTTGAAAGCACCTGTTAGGCCTGCGATTGATGAACCGCGAGTACCTTCGTTGTACCAGTCGTTGATTCCTTGTACGCCTGAACGGTCATAACCAAATACTGCTGAAGTTGCAGCAGAGAGTGTGTTACGAGCCTGTACGTCAAGATATTGAGCCATGTGACGGCCAAGAAGACGTGAAGCAGAAGCCATTACGTCATCGAATGATGCATTGAGTAGCAACTCAGAAACAGCAACGGCATAACCGTGTTCTGCTACTGTAATTGCAATTTGCTCTGCTGTGAGAGCGTTGGTGGTCATACGAACACCTTCTGTTAGTGGAGTTGGGTCCACTGCAAAGTTCTTGTAACGAAGGAAGTTCACACGAAGACCAGGAGCAACTCCTAGTTCAGTCTTCTTAACTGCGAATTGTTCGAAACGAAGAATTGGCATTGCCTGGAACAAAATTTCTTTTGACCAGATTGTTTGAATTGCTTGGTTCAGGCTGCTATTAGCACCTGAATAAGCCGTTGGGGCACCAGCGAGTTGCCCTGTTCCTGTAATTGCACTTGCCATCTGAGGTCAAGTCCTTTCTTAGTTGGTTGATTGGGTTTTAACCGAAGAGACCCTGGCCTCTATTTGATGCAGCGCTGCCAAGTAATTTGGCTCGATTCTTCGCATAGTCTGCCAATGACATTTCCCTGATTGAATCAGGAGTAGAGATTTGTTGGTCCGTATCGTTATCGAGGGGTCCTGATGCAGGAGCGGTAACACGTGCTCCCGCCATTTGTTGTCTCGCACTTTGCATAGCCTGCTGTGCAGAACTTAAAATACGAGAAGACTTATCTTTGAGCATTGCAATGCTTTGCTCAACTTCTTCAGCATTATTACCGTCAATTAAATCTAGAAGTTCTGGCACGATATTCTCGCGCTCTTCTTCAATTCGTTGTGCACGGTAATTCATGACTTCTTGGAACTTTCGTTCTTGCTCTAGTAGAGCAAAAGCCTTTTCTCTTTCAAGACGTTCCTGCTCAAGTAGAGCCTGGAATTCTTGCTCCTTCTTTATGAGGAGTTCTTTTGCGGAAAGTTCTTCTTCTGCCTTTGCTTTTGCAGCAGCGGCTTCTTGTGCATCGCGTTCAGCAACTAGTGCTGCACGTCGTGATGCTTCTTCTTCGCGTTCTTTCTTAAGGGACGCAAGTTCTTCTTTCATTTTTTCCATTTGAGGATACAACTTTGCTTTCTCTTGTTCACGAGCCTTAGCAATGTCGTCTGCGGTATAAGCCACGAATTCCTCACTTGGTGCTTGTTGAATTTCTACGACTCCATCAATAGGGTGTCCCATCAATGTGTCGCCTACTGCTTCTACTTGGTTATCCATAGTATTCACTTATCTTTCTTGGGTTATTGTCCGAATGGGCCGAAGCCCGTGCCACTTTGGGGTTTGTTACGAGATAATTGCATAGCATTTACTTGCTTTTGTCTCGTTATATTCTGATATTTATCAGAAACTTAGTTGTCTTTGTCGACCGTCCTTCTCTGTGGAATTTTAGTTCCATAGGCTTGGGTCACAAGCGCTTCACGAATTGAACTCTCGGATTGGTCCTCAAAACCAGCAGCGGCTTTGTTTTCAGGGCTGTCAATGTTTTCAGAAGTCTCTGGTCCTTGAATACCATCTCCCATTACATCTCCGTCACCCAACTCTTGAGGGGCCATAGGAATAGCAGAGTTTCCATCTGGACCAGGCATCATTCCTGTCATATCCATAATTTCTTTCTGAATCTGAATCTTGACCAATTGCAATGCGCCATCTGCAGTTGCATCTGAAATAAGTTCTTGACGAATTTCTTCTAGTTTCTCCTCTGGGAATTCCTCACCAAGAGTACGAAGAGCACCTTCTTTAGACTCAAGCCCCATACCCAACTTAGTTTGAATTTCGTTAAGAATAATCAACTTATCAAGAGGCAATGGAGGTGGGAACTGAACATAGTTCATGTAGGTAATAGAGTCATTAGGGTCAAGTTGTGTCAACTGACCTGGCTTAATTGGTCCATCTGTATCTGGGTTGTATAAGAAAGTATCTGGCTCTTTGAAGGCAAGAGTACGAAGTACGAGTTCGTTAATCTTCTCAATGCCTTTACCGTATTGAGCAACTTTTTGGCTGTATCGGTTCATCAATGGCTGGTACTGAATAGAAAGAGCAACACCAGAAGTATTTGAAATTGGCTGAACTTGTCCAAGAGCAGTCTCTGGGATGTTCATAATCTCGTGCATAGACGTCTTAAGAAGGTCTAAATATTTAAGCGCTCCATCAATTCCTGATGCTCCACCTTCAAGGTTAAATACTTGTGAATCCTTTGGAAGACCGCCCCATACTTTCTTGGCGCCCTTTTCAAGGTTAGATGCTTTAGCACCGATGATAACTGTCACAGGAGAAGCGTGATAGTTAATGATGTCTGCTATATCTGTAGAGATTTCATTGTAAGCACGGTTAATAGTAATGATGTCATGTGCATCTGCTAGTCCCCATGGTGAGCCTGATACAGGCACATTAGGAATATGCACCACTGGAACTACTCCAAGTGGATTTGGGCGTGAGTCAATCAACTCATCATTAATGTATTCTTCAATAACATCATCAGTAAGAATCTCAGTATATGTGAATACTTGGCGCGTTCCTTCAAGAGAAGTTCCCCAGAAACGATACTTCTGCTTAAAACGAAGTAGACGTGTACGGTCGTGTGGGTGAAACTCAGGAAAACAAAATGATGAGTTCATAGGAAGGATACGAACACGACCAGGATGTTGTCCTCCTGCTGAATCTACCCATGGCTCTTCGTATGCAACTTTAACAAATACATCGCCAGTAATTCCGCCTTGCTGTGCCATTTCAAGTAGCACACGCATCTTGTCATTATCAACTTCCCACACACGCTCTAAGCGGTCAGGAACAATTGCTTCCGTTGCTTTTGGCGAACGAAAATGCACGCCTTTACCAAAAGTAAAGCGTGCTAAGAAGTCATTAAATGCACGGTAGTAGTTAACTGCGATTTGCATTTCGCCAGTTTCTCTACGATAACCCCAATGATGTCCTAAGTACCTAATACATCGCCCAGTTTAAACTGTAGCGATTGAGACGTGGACCGTGAACTTCGAACTCCTCATCTGCTAACTCAACAAGGCCAAGTGGAGAAATGGAAATTGTTAAATCGCTAGATGCTGCTCTATAAGATGGTGGAGAAAAGTCTAGGAAAGACATACGTCATGCACCTCCTCTCCGTCACTAACAGGTATGACCTGTGGAGTACGTAATGCCCGTACTACGTTAGCAATTTCATCTTTTTTTTCATTTGTAAAAGGATAAATAGACCCTTTACGACCGTTACAGTCTTTACATGCGGGACGTAAATTAGAACGAACATGTGCTCCACCTTTAGAAAGAGGGTGAACATGGTCCCACTGAACTACGTCTAACTCTATTGAGCAAATCCAACAAGAATTGTTGTATTCAATTAAAATTTCATCAAAAACTGATGCTGTAATTTTTTCTACTTCAAAAGTTTTAGATGATGCCCTTTTTTGAGCACGACGTGCTTTGTTTAACTTTACTTTGTAAGCAGAAGTCTTAGAAAGACCGTGTTTAGTCATTCTTTTACTAACATCTTCACTGTGTAAACAACCACAAGAACTAGTATTTCCATTTTTAACTGTATAAGGGCGTATAGAAACTTTTGTTCCGCAAGAACACTTAAATACTTGAAAACAACGATTGCGTCCATCTGGACGAATACGTAGTTCGTACTCCGAAGTTGCCGTCAACCTACCTACAGTTGTACCTATTTCAATAAGGGATATTGACATTACTTCTTCTTATCTTTCTTAGAAGGCTTCTTATCGGTAACAGACTCTTTAGTCTTCTTACGTTCTGCCTTCTTCTTTTCAATACCTTTGCGACGGTCTGCTTCTGTTGTTTCAATAAAGCGACCGCCATGTTCAACATACGTTTTATGTACCCAATGTGATGCACCTGGATTTGGGTAATTGGAGTATTTGGCTTTTGCTTGCGCAATAATCATCGCCCACATCTTTGGGTTGGCTGGTTTGCTTGCCATGTATTACTCCTCTCCATACCCTATTGCCCCCACACTAGTGTAGGGGCATAGGAGTGTCTTTTTAAACTAGTCGTTAACTACAGTCGCAGATTGACGTTGTGAACGTCCACCTGAGCGAACTGCTGTTTCAATCTTTGCCGCTGAGTTGTCAGCATATGTTCCATGAGCGAACTCACCAAGGAATGTTGGTGCTTCTACCCATGATGCTGAACCAACGTGAGCACGCTCTGCAAGAGTTTCTGCAGCAGGCTTCTCGAATACGTTAGCGTTGCGGTTTGGACGACCTGCAGCAGGGACAAGACCTTGGGTCATGCCCTTCTGAAAATCTGTTGGGACGTCAGTATCAGTTGCGATACCTTCTTCAAAACGAAGTGGTCCACGACGGGTTGCATTGTCTGCACCCTTTACTTCATACACGTTAGGCGCACGCTCTGGGAAGCGTGGGGCTGGTGAAATTGTCATTCTTACTCCTTAAGGATTGTTGATAGGAAAGGCCTTTTTCCTTGGTAATAGTTTCCACCCTTTTGGGCAGATTGTGTTGTTAAAAGAAGGGATTACTAGAAGCCACTACTTCTGGCATTACTAGGTTCTGGGTAAGGCTACAAGCAATAGAAAGTGAATCTACAAAGTCATCATGGGCATATGTTTCTTCAGGAGCCGCTACAAGGAAATTTGGTCCTTTAAATGTAACTTCGGCATCAACCATTTGTTGATAAAACCTTTTGAAAGTACGAAGGCGCCGAGTTTTTGCATGGGCAGGCCAACTAATCATTTTGCGTTGAATAAGGGCTTGTAGGTGCTTCCATCTCTTAGATTGCTCTGATGGGCTAGAAGTAATTGAACTTACTTCAGCACGTGGCAAGAGAAGTTTTAATCTTTGCGCTACAGCATCGCCCACACCGTTAGCGTCTACGCCTACGGCAAGGACATCATAATTTTCTAAGAAGTTAACAATTTGGAAGTACTGCTCTTCCCAATCGTCTCCTTGAATTTCTAGCCAATTCAAGACACGGTGGTCAAAATACCCAAACTCATCTGGTCTATCCCAGTCTACCCACACAACAGTTACCACTGTTGAGTCAGTTTTACGTGCTGGGTCAACGCCAACTACTACTGGAGTTTTATGCCAGGCTTTAACAATCTCTTGAGAGGTATCTCCAAGTTCATCCATGATTGTTGAAGTAACAAACATTCCACGTTCCAACAACCACTTACAGTTATACGACATCTGGAACTCGTCAGAATCTTCACCAATACGAAGCATCTCTTTACGTATGAACTTTTCGTAATTTGCTTGAACTTTTGCTACATCTTTCCAATCCCATTGAAAATGGTTTTGACGTGCACCACGTGCAGTTTGGCGTCTACGGTTAAGTTGGATACTTCTATAGAAGTTATTCTTACTGGTTGTAGGAGTACCTGTTTTAACCATTGTTCCAGCATAATAAGCAAGCATAGGTGAGATTGACTTAGACACAACAAAGTCATCTGCTTCTTGACACTCATCAATAACAACAACATGGAAAGACTTAGACTCAATTTTTGCACGAGGGTTTGCAGTCATCATCGTAATAGTAGAGCCAGATTTCTTAAGTTTAATTTGACGAGTAACTCCACCTACACGTGCAGCGCTATCGTCAATCTCTGGGTCATCCATAATCTCAATAGCACGCTCAGATGTAAGACGTGTGACGGTACGTCCAAATAAAGTTTCAGCCTGTCCTTCTGTTGGGGCAAACAAACCAACCCATAAACCATCTTTAAATTTTCCAAGAAGGTCTGGGTATAACTTAGCAAGCCGAGGTAAAAGAACCATCAATGTCGCTACTGTATCTGCCACTGTTTCAGATTTACCTGACTGACGGGAAGCAAGGGCTGTAATTTCTTCACCATCGTTAATGACGACAGACTCAATAATGCGACGTGCTAAAGGTTTTTGATAAGGGTGCAAGTCATGACCAACTAGGACTACAAGAAAGTCCATAATCTTATCTATAAGTTTATTTACAAAATCTTGAGAAAGTTCATCCAGGTCATTGATAACCTCTTCTTCAACAGGTGTCTCATCTTGAAGATAAAATTCGGGGTTTATCTCTTCAAATTTTTCTTCGTTATAGTTTTCCATAATTCCCTATCTAAATAGCGAGACCCACCGAAGTGGGTCCGCCAGACCTGGAGAGAGGTGAAGCAAAGAAATCATAGCATAGATTCAGAGCGTCTTTGTAATTCTTTAGCAATTTCATGGAAGACTTCTGTACCCATTAAAATTTCATTCATATAGTCTTTATTGCTCGGATTCTTTTGCCAAACGGTAATAAGTTTGCCAATCGTGTACATCGACTGTTCCATCCATTGAATCAAGTCTGGAGTAGATATCATCGAGACTCTCTTTTGAATCCGAGTCTGGGGCTGGTATCCAGCCTTTTTCTTCCGTAAAATCATCGTAAGTTACTTCCCGTGTCTGTAGTGCTCCACTAAGAGCGCTCTCTTCATTTGTTGTTCCAGTCCATCGTCCCAAGACTAATGCCTTGTACCTAGGCAAGCGTACTATAAATGGCTTTGAAGTTCTAAAAGGGTCTTCAATTTCTTGAGTCCAACCACGCACAATAAACTTTGCGCCCCATTTATAGGGGAAGTTAGTAATTTGTACAAATGTTGGTCCGATGTTGTGTACCTTGGGCATTGCTACCTTTTCTTTGTAGTAGTCCGTTTCTTAGCCGCTTTCTTACGCTCTGCATAGAAATTGCGCCCTCTTTTTTGTACCTGCACAGCACGAGCAATCCTATATAGATTCTCACGTACTTTAGGACTAACGTCGTTAGTATTTGCTGGACCACGAGGATGGTAGTCTAAAACTGAGTAAATATAAACACCTTTGGATTTGGTACTTTTAAAGGCTGACCATTCATTTGTATTAACTTCGTAATAATTATAAAAAGTACCATCTCTAAAAATAACAGTAAGTACTTGACGTGCTGAATCATAGCCAGCACCAACAGTACGTGGACGTTCTGGGTTAGAGGTTGAAGTAGGAACCATGCTAATAGGGGCAGGGGCTGTACCTTCATCTGCCTGTGGTCCTTTAATACCAGGAATAATTAATTCGCCTGTATCTTCATCTTCATCGTAGGACTGACGGTAAGAAGAGCGGTCTACTGGATTACCAGCAGCGTCAAAATAACCAAGACCTGTATCTATGCCTGTAGCAATTGCTTCTCCCGCTTGGTTACGGGATTGTGCTGTTCTAAAACTTTGTGGGTTGTAGTAACTGAGAATACTCTCATCGTTACTTAAATCAAGAAATTCATTAAATGAGCCCTTAGATGCTGCAGTTGGAACATTTGATAAAGGACTTGTAAGACCTACATTAAACAGGCCTGTCATCTGGGCTTTAGTGTAACCCAGCATTCTTCCTGCGCCAATTGCGCGTTGCAATTCCTGTGCAGACGGTTGGGCCATCTTGCGGCCGCCCGTTGACCCACCGCCTGCACGAGAAATTGGCATTTACTTAGATTAAGCCCAAGGAGTGATGGTGATTGCTGAACCTGCTGCAACACTTGATGTACCTGCTGCAACTGACTGAGCCTTGATTGTTCCAGAAACAGCGATTGCTGCGCCTGAAAGACCTGTCAATGAGAGTGCAGAAGTTGGAGTTGTTCCAACAACAAGTGTGTTAGCGGTTGTTGAGCCATCAACAATCCATGTTCCGTTAGCAGTTGCATCTACGCTTGAGATTGTAACCAACTGGCCTGCTGAGAAGCCGTGTGCAGTTGATGTCAATGAGAGTAGGTGTGAACCACTTGTACGTGAGGCTGCTGTTACTGTCTTTGAAGAGTTGGTTGCAGAACCAGCAACTGTAACAACGAGTTCAAGGTCTTGCAAAGTATCCTGTGCTGTAGCGGTGACTACACCGATAACGCTAGGAACTGTGACATACGCAGTTGGAGGGTTTCCACCATCTGTGTTGCCTTGAGTGTTAGGTGTGTAGAGAGGGTAGCCATTCCAGCCAGCCTCTGCAATGTTGTGTGAATCAAGAGCGTAGTTCAAGGTTGAACCGCCATTGGGTGTACGCACATCATTAGGTTGAAGTGGGAAGTTACCCCACACGAAATCTACTACGACGTTACCGCCATCATCGAGAAGATGACCGTCATTATTTGTAGCCATTTATATCCTTTCACAATCATGATTGTCGAGTTCAGTCTCTAGAAGTATTTCTTCGCAGTCGCGACATCTGAAGAAACGTACATTATCTAATCCAACGTGTAAGGAGTCCGAATGGTTTTCCTCGTATTCCATCTGAGGTTGGGCTAGAACTTCGGGTGGAAACGGTCCTCTAGGGCTGTGCGCTACCGATGGTACAGCATGACCCTGCTTGGCGAACTTGCGAATTAGGGGCATTTTATTTATCTGTTTTTTTAGCAGATTTCTTTTGAGCAGGTGCTTCTACTAGTGCATCAACTGTCTCTTCAACGATAGGTGCTTGCTCTGGAGAATCCTCAATAACAGGCTCAACAATTACTGGAGCCAATTTCTCAACGATAATTTTACGTTCTTTTTCCCACGTATCTGTTGTACGAAGAAGACCAGCCTTCTTACGTGGTTCTAGAAAGCGTGGTAGATGTTCTCCGCAATAAGGTATATTTACTTTTGGAGTAATGTCGTAGATAAAGACAGCAGGGTTATTGCAGTTAGCACACTTCATTTTTTGCCCTTCTGAGCATCGTATCGTTTCAAAAGAGAAGCGCCTTTTTTCTTTGCATCGGCTTTAGATGAAGCGCCCCATGCTTGAAGAGACAATAGCAAACGTGTTGGTTCACCATTTGGTTTACGTTCTGGTCCTGGACTATTACCCATACGAGTAAGGAATGAACCTTTTCTACGCATTTCGGTAGGACCTTTAGGAGTTGCCTTAACAGGGGCTTTTAAATTATGCCCTTCTTTTTTAGCCGAAGCACGACCCTTAGCGTTCAATCCGCCTTTTGGGTTCTGTCCTTCTTTTCTTTGCCATGCTGCTGTCATTTTATGCTCCAATTATTTTTTGAGAGAAACGATTCTTCCTGTTTTCTTATCGCGAGTAACTGATGGACCAGATGGCTTAGCAGGTGCACTTGGTTCTGCAACTGGCTCAGCCTTTGGTGTACGTGGCTTTAAAGCCTTTTTTGTAAACGATGTTGACATATCACCTGACTGGAATGTAACACCTGTTCCAGGTTGTGCATGTTTAGTCGCGTGTGTTAAAAATTCTTGTCTACGACCATGCTCTGCTTCAGCCATTCCTGACTCATGCTGTTGTTGCATTCCCATAAGTTCTTTGTTATGTCCATGTTGAGCATTTGTTGCTTCCATAGTATTTGTATGGTGTTGGTTCAACAAAGCCATTGACATGTGGTAGTTCAACAACTGGTGTTGCAATCCGCCTACGCTAGACAAGCGCTTGTTAATCCCAGACTGCATGGCGCCAAAAATGTTGGCATTATTGTTGTTTAAGTTAGGAAGGTCAACCATGGATAAATGGTCTCTTATTGAGGGCTTTTCTTGGTGCTAAACAAAAGAAAAAACCCCCACCTTTTTAGATGGGGGCTAATTCTTGAAAAATTTACTTCTTTGTAGAGTTCCCTGTTGCTACTACGGCATGCTCATAAGCAGACTTTAGGACAGGTCCTAGGACACCAATAACTGCAGCCCATGCTACAGACTTTAAGTGATGGTTACCTGTTTGCCAGATACCAACTGCTGCTACTGCAACTGCGATGATGTAGTGCTCAACGAGAGCCTTTGTTTTTGCTGACATTACTTTTACTCCTCTAAGTTATTTACATATGGTGTTTGTATATGCGAATCTGCCGAAACGTTTGGTTTTGACGAATTTGCACTTGGTGATGCTACACCCGCTAAAGCGGCTGTTGCAACCGCAATCAGCGTACCAGGGTCTGTAGAAAAATGCGAAGCCTTCCAAGTGGCTAACCCAGCCGTAGTTGCCAACCCGCTTGACACTGGGTTAGAGAGATTTATCTTTAACACGTATATGCTCCAAAATCTCGTTTATATGGCGCCTAAGTTCCTCAATATGATTATGAGTCTCTTGGTCCAATTTAAGGTCTTTACTAATGATACGCCTGTCTTCGTCCCCTGAACGGTTAGTCGCATTTAACAGAAGCCCTGACAATAAGATACTTTCTAAGGAAACTGTCAGGGTTAGTAAGTTAAATGGATAAGGGTCAAAAATAGCAAAGGTCATCCAAAATCCCCAAAAGATTATGTGAAAGATAATGAACCAAGGAGAACCAAATGCAATGGAACACCAATCAGATATTTTTTGAAAATACTTCATGATGTAGCCTTTGCAACCATTGAAACGTAAGTATCAGAATCTAAAGTTTTTTTGCCTTTAAGTCCAGGATATTTTGCTTGGTACAAAGGTACTAATGCTACATCTTCTGCTGTCATTGTTCCCTTTGCTAAAGCAGCGGGCATTAAACCTGCCTTGATTAATGCTTCTTCAACAATAAGAACTGCTTTACTTTTGGTTCCTACTTTAAATCCTGCTGTTCCTGGAAATGGTGGTGCTACAACAACTGTTGGTGGTTTAACTGTAGAAGCAGGAGTGTTGTTATGAATAACTGCAGCACCTCCACCACCTAAGGCTGTTACTCCTGCAACACCTGCTGCTAATCCTTTATTTTGACTTAACGAAGAAGAAGGCTTAACTGCACCTGGATATGCTGGACGAACAATTGCCATAACATTTAAGTAAGGGCGATGACGAAGATAAACTCCGTTTCCGTCTGCTTGTGAACCAGAAGTGGCATGGTCAGGACTAGTGTTTCCTTCAATAGTTGTAAGGCCATCCGAAGAAGCACCTACAACAATACCTACATGGTCTGGCTGTGCTGCGTTAGTCCAACTAAAAAAGACAATATCGCCAGGTTGTGCGGAATACTTACCTACAACTTGCTTTTTCTTTTGAAACCAAAGCAAACCTGTTGGACAATAAGAAAAGCCTTTTTCTGTTTGAGCCGCAACAATTGAACTTAAACCTGCTTGTTCAAAACACCAAGATACAAACATTGCACAGTAGGACTCATGGTCCATGCCATACCATTGCCCATATTTACTTTCGTTGTTTGGTCCTTCAATATACCCAATTTCTTGGCGTGCTATATTGACAACATCTATTCCACTACTCACTGATAAATCAACCTTTCAGCCAAATCTCCTGGTGTAACAATGTTTGCTGGTTTATTGCACAAATTAATGCTTGCTGCGTCATACGCAAGTGCAACCAACTCGGAACAAATAACACCGTAACGTTCAGCCATTTTCTCTAAAACTTTTGTATTTGCTAGTGCTTTTAATCCAAGAATTCTTAAAATTAAATTTGCAATATCTAGAAAACCATAAGGACGGTCTACTAAACGCTTTGCTTCTGTAACAATTTTATCTCTTTGTTCGTCAGTTAACTCTTCATGCTGGTTCCAACCAATAACTGGATATTGAGTAACTTTTCCAATAGCAACGCCTGTTGGATTGGCTTGGACAATAAGTCCATCACCAATATAGATAAAAGCATGATTCCATCGTGACATAGTCCCAAAACGAATTAACTTACCAAAGACTCCGCTAGTTTTAACTACTCCGTAATCTCCTGGACGTGGTTCATACATTTTTCTGTACCTCCGCTGCTGGTAGTGTCCCTCTTTTACGAAAACGCAATGACTCCCACAATGGGGCTGGTATTGAATGAATACCAAAATGTGTTCTGTGATGTGCAGTACATAGAACTTCTAAGTTTCCTGGGCTTTCAATCCATCTTTGAAAATCTTCATCATTGTCAAAATGAAGACCAAAATACTTTGCAACCCTTTCAGGGTCAACATTGTTAATTTGAGAAAATTCAACGTGGGTATGGTGTAACTCTGGTTGACCTGAGCATAGGTCATCATTAATCACGCATTGCCAAAGACCTTGGCGTTTAATTCGAGCCTTTGCTTGGTTAAACAAGTGGTAGTAAGAGTCTGACTCTCTTGGAGAGTGTTCAGGAACATTTGTTATAAGGTGAATAGCAAGGTGCTCAGAATGAGCCTCTGTCATTATTCTCCTTCGTCTACGTGTTGCTCGAATCGTCCTTCTAGGCGTGCTTGAGCAACTTTCACTTCTGTAACGTCTTCTCGAATTTCATCTTGACGACGGTCTAACTTCTTAAGTAAAGGAATAATTTCTAAAACAATTTTGTCATTTAATGACGTACCGTGATTTGGCTTTAACTCATTTAAGTAGTGCTTAACAATCCAACGCAGGGAAATACCAATACCTCCAACTATTCCTATAGCAGCGGAAATTGCTTGGAGCCAATTAGAGACATTCATTTGATAATCCTCACCAGAAAGATATGGAGCGACATACCGTGAGTTTTTTCCGTATTAATAACTGTAACGATGCAAGTAATTGTATTTTACTCTTATAACAGTAAGATGTACTAGTAAATTAAATTGGTCGCCAATTTTTGTTAATAATTTGATTTGCAGCATTGTTAGTTGAGTTTGTAGACTCGCCCTCTACACCACGACCACGACTACCCCAACTAAATACACTTGGAGTTGCTTTTGATTTAAATCCAAGGTTTGTGTGAAAGTCAAATTCTTGTCTAATACCACGGCGTTGATTAACCATTAATGGTTGTCTAATAAGTTTCTTACCCATTACATACCAATCGCAGTAGTCATTGTTCCACCTTGGCTCATGCCATTAGTCATTGGAACAGTCTTACCTTTTCTTGTAACTTTCTTTGGTTTGTTATGTTCTACAGAACGTGCAGTAGTAGAACTACGTGGGTCAATACCTGAACCCATAGCACCTAGTTCATAAGGCATTAAAGCCTGTTGGTAACGTGCTCCTGAATAACCAGACTCTTTTTTGCGCCCATACCGTGCACGGATACGTGCTTCAAAACGTTCTGTGTCTTTCATTTGTTTGTTATTTAAATTACTCATCCTGAAACACCTGCTCCACCATTAGAACTACCAGCAGTAGATGCTGCTGCTTCTGACTCTCCACTACCACCAGAAACTTCTCCTGCTTCTTGTGTAGCATTTTCGGCAGACTCTCCAGCACCTGTATAACCTTCAGTTGCTTCATTGTCCCCAACTTGTGCAGCACCCATTCCCATTGTTACATATGGGTAGTTACCAAATGCATAGTTGTTATTAATTAAACCTAATCCCATCTCTCTACGACGACGGTGTTCTTCTGCAACTGCTGCTTGGAATTGTTCTCTTGAAAGACTATTCACCTGTTTGCCTCTGTCTCGGTTGTTTGAAATCGCTTCTTTGTTCGTTAGGGCCCATTTGATATCTTCCGTAAGTTCCATTAGGTCCACCCATCATTCCTTGACCAATCTGATAAGACTGCTCAGGAGTGAACATGCTATTGGGATGTGACTTTGTGGCGTAGTACGCCGTAGTAGTCATATCAATCTGGTGTTCGTTATTAGGCACCGATTAATCCTTCTGGGTCAAATATTGATACTGCTTGTAAAGCCAACTTGTAGCCAACTTCTTTTGCGTGGTGTCCACAGAAAAATAACTCCCCTGTGATAAACGTTGCTCGAACTAATGCTCTAGCAGAGCACTTATCGCATCTATCTTCCGCTTTTAATTCTTGGGTTTCAACGACTGTGCTCATGGATTAATTTTGCCCCTTTTTTCGGTAAATGTATGTGCATAATATGTGTCATAGATACTCGCTGGAAAGACTACTACTGTTCCGTGTGTGGGACAGGATTTGTCGTTGCGTCCATGGCAAGGTATTGTGAGCAGAAGCATAGGGGCTCCTATACCGAGAGAAAGACAGACCATGAAGACATGCAACAGATGCAAGATAGAAAAACCTCTAACTGAGTTTAATAAGAAGAGGGAATCTGGCGTTCAGCCATATTGCAAACCTTGTCAAGGTGAGTATCAACGAGAGTTTTATGAAGATACTCGTTTAGATACACAGGCCAATATCTATAAAAATCGCAAAATAAGAAAGAAATCTATTCATCAGTTTTTAGGTGACTTTTACTCCTCCAATCCTTGTGTAGATTGTGGGGAAGATGATATTCTGGTCCTAGAGTTTGACCATGTGATAGGCAAGGAGTTTGGTTTAAATGAAGCAATACGAGATGCAGTATCTATAGAAAGAATAAAAGAAGAATTAACAAAGGGCGAAGTAAGATGTTGCAATTGCCACAGGCGGTTAACATCTCATCAGCAAAATAGTTGGCGTGTTAAATATGTAACTGGAGAATTAAACGATATGGAGTATGAAGATGGAAATAGTTAAACTAACCGAATCACAAATGATTAGAGCCTATACAGCAGGTATTAAACGCCAATGGCGCCATCGTGACCCAATTACAGGAGAGCGCTTCTCTACTCATCGCTTTACAGCCTATGACACCGCATTTGATGGTGACATTAAGGGTTGCTTAGTTGAGTGTGCAGTTGCCACTTACTATGGAACTCAATGGAACAGTGAAGATTGGGACCTTGCAGAACATAGCGAACATAAGGGGTTACCAGATGTTGAGCCATACTTTGAGGTAAGACGTGCCAGAACAACAAAAGGGCAGTTAACTATTCGTAATACAGATGCCATTAACAAAGTGGCAGTACTTGGATGCGTAGATGAGAAGAACGAAAACATTGTCTATCTGCTAGGTGCTATCAAGATACGTGATGCACGTGAAGGAGTCTTTGAACAAGACGACAATGGGAACGTGTATGTTCCACAATCACTGCTACATCCCGTCGCAGAGTTTGCGCCAGTCCATGCCTAAATACGAATACTCATGTATAACGTGTGATATTACTATTGAACACGAACGTAGCATCCACGATGAAGAGCCTAGATACCCTTGCCCATCATGCGGTTACTCATTAACCCGTGTGTACACACCTTTTGGTTTACAGTTTAAGGGAAATGGCTTTTATAAAACAGGCGGTTAGTCTGCTTGAATGCCCATAGATTCTAAGTAAATGTCTTTTTCAGACATAAGAAATTCTCTAATCTGTGTAGTGCGAGCCGTAATATGCTCTTCTGTCTGTGTAATAATGTCTTTTTCCAATTCTTCTTTATGCGCTTCGTATTGTTCAATGGCGTAATCTAACACCGATTGTGCAGTTGCCGCTTTTAATTGTGCATCTTCCCAACGTGCTTTAGCGCGTTCTTCTTTTGTCTGCAAGATAAAGGCATTTGCCTCCATCTGCTTTTGTTCAATCTTTTCTTTTGCCTTACTCATCTTTTTAATTGCTCCACAACTTGATATGGTCCTGATGTATACACGGTTAGTTTAGCAGCGATATCAACTGCTTCAACTGGGGTGGCTCCTGCATGAAGAGCGCCCAAAGCATATGACGCACCTGAACCTACGCCATAGAAACCGTCTTCTGAACGACAGACAGATAAGTCATCTGCTATGTCGAATAATTCGCCATTAATAGAAATAATGAAATGGAAACGCTGTTCATCAGCCTTTCCATCCCCCTTACCTTCTGCAAAGTCATAGCCGTTATCCACAAGGCATTTGCGAAAGGATGGCATCGCCTTAGTAATTACATAGTGATAAATGTCTTTTTTATCTTTAACAGTCAACGCTGGTGGATTCCACAGGTGTTGAATGACGTCGCATGGTTGAACCTCGCCACTTCCTGCAACAAGAATAGGACCACGTTCTGCAATCTTCTTCATGTCAGGATGGTTAAAACGACGACCCGTGTCATCAGTTACTTGATTATCGGCAACAATTACCGATTTGTTCTTGTACTGAACTCCAACGATGGTCGTCATGAGGCTTCTCCTTCTCTATGGTCGAGATAAGGGTACCAGATGGGCTTGGAGGGCTTTGTAGCAACTTTTGCCTTGTAGGAGACGTGCTGGGCGCCTGAAGTGCCCTAGATGCCCTCTATGCCCGTTTTAACGCCGCCCTTGTGTTTTTTCTTTAGTAACGACTATCTTACTCATGAATAACAGGGATGAGCATATGAGGGTCAATAGAAGCCGCTGCTGCCACCCTGTGGTGCCCATCATTGAGGATATGACCTCCCATGAACTCCATCATACGAACAGGCTTCTGAACGCCCTTCTTCTTAATGCTAGAGGTAAGGCGTTCGCTCTTGGCTTCCTTGGCTTTCCTATCCCACATCTGGTCTGCTGACTCCCTGCCGTTGGTAACAGTAGGTCCTGCAAAAGGCATACGGAACCATTGACGGTCAGGTGACTTCTTGCCTGTCATAGCCTTGACTTCTCCTGCAGGCATGAACATGGCTAATTGCTTATGGGAGAGGGGTGCGCTCATCGGTTCTTGTTACCTTTGCCAATATTTTTAGACGCCTTCATCACCTGGAGGTTCTTCGAACCATTGTTATGTTTGTTATTGTCTTTGTGGTCGACGTGTTCATCTTTCTTGAGTTTGCGCCCCAGCGACTTTTCCTTCTTGTAACGTGCCTCATGAGTCGAGGTGGTCTTTTGAGTCTTAGGGTCGTACTCGACCATCATTGTGCGTCCGCCCTTGTTTTTATCTTTGTACGGCCCGTACACTTTTTTCTTCTTGGATGGCAATGTCATTCTTTAATCTCCTCCATTGTATCTGGATGGTGCTTGCTCAGAACGACTGCCTCACGGAAGTGGTAAGAGATGCCCTTCATGCCCCACTTAACTTCTTTATCGTGACGCTTCTGACCTACTGGCTTCACTTTGTAGATGTGGCCTGATGGACCAGTCTCTGATGTGTCTTCTGGTCCGTGTGCATAGATGCGAGCGGTGATTAAGTGCAATGGTGTCACATAGACACGGTCATGGTGATATAAAGGATTGCTTGGTCGTGGGTTTGGTAATCCACGAGCAGCAGGTGACTGGATGACATCTCCTGGCTTAAAGTGTGCTGTGGAACCGTGATAGAACTCTTCTTGTCTAGGCATTAGCAACCTTGCAATACTGACATGGGCATGAGTTGGTAAAGCATGGGCATTCTTCTCCTGATTGCATCATGCCCTCGCCCTGACAGAGATAGCAGACTTTGGTGCTCATTGCTTACTAGCCCCTGCCACTGTGCCATCGGGAGCCTCACCAATGTGGAATTGTTCTTCTCTCAGTAACGACATATCGGCATTGAAGTCATCACGGCGATATCGCTTCTTATTACGGATAGGTGTTGCAGCACTTGACCTACGTAACTCTTGGACTCTTTGGACCTTACCCATTACCAGACCTCGTCATTGGTGTATTCGCCCTTGGTAGGGATAGCCTCACAGATACATTTACAGGTCTCTACTGAGCAGACTCCACCTATGATGCTATGTTCACACTTGATGCATCTGTCCATATGATAAGTGTGTCATTTCTGGGAAAAAGAATCTTATTTAACTATTCCACAATTCTTCTTCAACTAATAAGTCAAACTCCGACTCTTTGCCTGGCTGAGGTTTCATACCAAGTCGCTGAGGGTTTATGTGAGTCTGACTGTATTGATAGGCCTTTAGTCCTTCTGGCTTCCAGTCTTTTGGAGCAAACTGCTTAGCCTTCTTGTAGGCTTGGGCGTACTGGTCTTTAGTTGCTGGCATAGTAGTCAATCATCTCTACGCCGAGTACGTCCTCCACGCAATCTTCACAGATGACAAATGTGTACTCAAACTTCTGAGGGGTGTTCTTACCCTCTGGGTCATCGACCATGAACAAGAACTCTTCTGACTTCTGTAGGCAAACTTCACATTTCATGCTTTACGCCATTCTCGGTAGTTTCGTAGGTACACAATAACATATGCCACCGATGCGACGATGAAGCCATACTGGTGAGTAATCAATGAGTAGGTAGTCCAAAGAATCTCGTTGAAGATAAGGATGAGCCAAGCCCAGATACTCTTCCTACCAAGGAAGAATATGCCAGTTGTCCCAACTGCTGCTAATACCCATGACCACATGACCTACTCCTCAAAAGATTCCTGGGTAGACCAGAAGTCATCAAAACTCTTATCCTTATAGATGATATACCACTCTGTGGCTATAGATATAAGTACTGTTGCAAAAATAGAAGAACAAATAAGGGCCGTTAAAAATATACTCATCTGCAATCCCAACAGTAGTAAGGGGTACGTGCTTCTTGCCTTGGCAAGAGAGTGTGGGTACCACAACGAAAACAGGTAAGTGTCACTTCTTTCGATGCAGGTACGAACTCTGGATACTTTCTCTCAACCTGCACGTAGCAAAAGCCTAGGGCTATCCATGCTGAGAAGTTATTAACTCCAACTCCCAACTGGAACCACTTGAGCAGACCTGCGCTGAATTTCATTTGTCCTTACCAATCCCAATAGCAAAGTACCACTTAATAAAATCAATCGAGATATCTTTATAATCAGGGTTGTACTTCAAAGCAAACCCCCACTCACTTGTTCTTCCATAGGCAATGTGCATCTTCTTACCCTTCGTTTACTGCTCTAAGGCTACTGCCTTTACTGGAAATTGAAAAATCTTCTGGGATAGGGGAGGTATCGTCAAATTCTGACAAAGGTACCCTCCACGACCCCTCTGGTGCATAGAGCCATTCGCTATGCATTGGAATCTCATCCATAGAAACCCAACCATAGACTTCAACTTCAGAGTAGTAGTCCCTATCTTCCACACGCGCACCTACCAAGACCCACCCCTCATGTAAGTCTTTAGGGAAAACAGGGACCTCATCCCTCGTTCTAATACTTTTTACCTCGATATTAGGAAAGACATCTGGAAAGTCTTTTCTAAAAGAATGCTCTTCATTGGGGTAGAAGGGGAAGACCATCGCTTTCTTATACAATTTAGCAACTGCGTACTCCGCAACGATAGTTCTCACGTTTGCGGCTATCTCAGGTTCAAGGAAACGTTTGTTATCACCCGCATAATTGGGTCTATCAACACTTCCAAACTTCATTAACCAGCGTTGTTGGGCGATAGAGGCGCATGCAGCGACCTCTGCTTGGGATAAATGGACGATTTTGCTCATACGAGCACTCTAGCACCACCCTTCGGCTACTGCCTAACCTTGAAAGTACACACCCTTATCTGCTAGGGGTGGTAGGCTCTTTATATGGAACCATTAGTACATGGCGTTGGAATAGCAGATTATTCAAGATGCAGAAAAATAAATGAAGTAGCCTGTAAAGAATGCAAGGATGCTGCTGCTGCCTATGAGAGAAACCGCCGAAAGTCTAATCCTGAGCATTATAAAACTCTTGAAAAGGCTTGGAGAGATAGGAACAAAGAGAAAGCCCGACAGACTGAACGTAATTACCGAAAAAAATACCCTGAAAAACAACGAATGAAAGAAAGGCGTAGAAGAGCCCTTATCAATAGTGCAGAATCTTCTTCGTACTCTGTTAAGGACGTACTAGACTTATGGGGTACAGATTGCCATATCTGTAGTTCTTCTATCGATATGAGGGTTACACGCCGTTGTGGAGAACCTGGGTGGGAAGAAGGCCTTCATTTAGACCATGTCATACCCCTCTCTAAAGGGGGCACAGACCTTATTTCGAACGTTAAGCCCTCTCATGCCAAATGCAACATAGTTAAGAGCACTAAGACGGCTACTGCCTAACCTCAAACCCTTCAACCATGCCTCTCACCTGGCCGTTCCATGAGCGTTTTTGGCTTAACTGTGGGGTATCACGCAACAACAACTAACTATTTATTGCGCTATTACACTCACAACAAGTTTCTATAACTTGTATTTATTGTTCAATCCCCGCGTGAAACACGCGTTATTAAATAGTTTGATAGCAGTTTCGATAGCAACTGTTATGTAACTGTTTGGCTACTGTCGCAAAGTAGTGTGGCACGCTGTTTGTACCACCAGCCTTTCAGACAACTTTTCCAGTTGTTATCAACTCACATAAGCATTGTGAAACACTAACAATGTGTATCTATCTGTCATGTCTAGTAGTTATCTAGTAGCAGTATTCAATAGCCACAACAAAGTATCTATCTCTCTCTCTTATCTCTCTAATAGACACTAACTATTCTTCAATGTATTTAGGGGGCGTTGCCCCCTATAACCCCCACCGCACTTATCTTTAGAACTATTACATACTTATTGTTATTTTGTTAAGTTGATGCCAGTAGTAACTGTAATAACGCCCAGTTGTACCAACTGCCAATAAATAACTTATTACTATCTTCTTTAACTATTAACTATTTATCGTTACTGAAAATAAACGCAGAAAATAAATAACAATCTTCTTTAACAACTGTAATCACAGTATGTAGGACTCATGGGGTCTGGAGAACGGGAAAGTATCAAGGGCTGGCAATCTGCCAATTCCCACCCCCAATTCACGCGTGAAACACGCTCAATTTCGGGTGAGTTGCGTTCTTGCCCTGATGTCACATACAATTCTCTTGTTAGCCCGCCACCGAGAAATCGGTTCGTGGAAATCCGATAGAGCAGGTTGTATTTATTACAACGCCACTATTGAAGTTGTGAAACTTCTTAATCGGTGCGAGTGAAACTCTCGCAACAGTAATTTAACTTCACTAATTGTTATGAAGTATGAAAGTCAATGTGTGACTTGTTATGAAACTTCTTTAATACTTAGCAGTTAATTACACCGCGCAACAAAATGCGTTGGCTAACACTTGGGCAGACAATCTTCTGCTAATAATCACACCGCTAATTGACTACGCCTAGTGCGACAAATACATGGTCAAATGCGAAATCAAATCGTGTGCGCTTATTACTACTTATCTTTAACAATTATTTTTAGTCGCTCACTTGTTACCTGTTATGAGCAGTTGTGACAAGTGAACGGCTATGAATACTTGTTGTAAGTATTCAATTTAACACTAACAACGAAACGGAGTATGACAATGCCAACAACAACAATCACAATCTCTAAAGTAATTAACACCGATACTCTTTTTGAGGCAGTTATCGGGTCTGACTTTTATGCTTGTACCGACTTCATTGTCCCGCGTTCATTGACAGTTAATGAAAATAAAAAAACAATCACTTGTAAGTATTTTGATGTTGATAATTTAGATAGCAACGGATACTACAAACAAATGCGAGTGGTATTAACAATCGCAAGTCTTGTCAATGCTTATTCCAATCTGTTAGCAAATAATCAAACCCATTGTGGGGGTCACCGATTAGATGTTGAAGATTATGACGGCTGTTTTGGTTATTTTGTATTACAACAAGCAATCTACGGAAAAATTAACTTCTAACTGATTACGAAACGGAGAATAAATAAATGAAACTAAAACGCATAGTTATCTTCTTACTAATCGCAGTTGTTGTTATCGCTATCTGCTATTGGTTAAATGACATAACAACTCCTAAGAGTTGTAAAGTCCCAGTAAGTCAGATGTCACAATTCTGTAAAGACCTGCTATTCCCCAACTAATCACTAACAACGAAACGGAGTAATACATGACTATCGCAACAATAGATGAAACTGGTGTAACACTTCTTGTAGATGATGAAGTTACTTCTTACTATCAACTCGTATCGTTACTGAATAAAAAGGGGCGAAATGAAGTTGCGTAAAGAAAAACAATCAACGCAAGATGAGATACAAAAGAAACTACGACAATCTTTAGAACTAAAGCAAGCGTTGTCGTTCTTATTCCCCGAACTAGATGAGTCCGAGATACTGGCGCAACTGGTGTATCAACTAACACTAATGGCAGAACCCGAACTCTTAACTGGCGCACTAGATGTCGCTAATGAACACGCACAAAATAAATTAAATGAAGTGTCCGAAATGTATGAACACTTCTTTAGTGACTCCGCAACAGATACAGACAACTAAACAACTAACAGAAACGGAATAATAAATGTCATACGCAATTCTTATTACAGGTCAATCACAAGAAGCAAATAGACTTAATCAAATCCTCGTTGTTTCACATGACAACAACACTCATGCTTGGTCGCGTTCAACTGACGGGGGTCGTGGAGAGCGCAACGCTTGGACAGAAGCAATTTACGCAGAACTTCTAACAAGCAATAATTATGACAACTTCATTGTTGGTGAAGTCCTATCTTCTCCACTAACTTCTAATGACATTGAAGACATAGAAAAGAACGAGCGACCAAATGTTCTTATACAGAAACTCACTAAGCAGTTTGGTTTGCGACATGAACAAGTAGATACAACTCGCACAATCGCTGATGTTCTTAAAGAGGTTGATGTTCTAATCTCACAAGACCCAACTCTCCTAAGTAAGTATCGGAGTGACGGCAGAAGCGACAAGAGTGTCACCGCAATAAAAAATCCCGTTGTCGTGGCTAATGTAATTGAAGTTACGCAAGCACCGATAGCACATACAGAGAAGCGAGTTGAAGTAAGTGCGAGCGCGAATAATGATGTAACTGGTAATTATGTAATTCGCGTACCTTCTAAAGAACTTGTAGGCAATTACATTGAGCGCACTCTCGCTGGTGGTATCAAAGAGAGCAAGATGTATCAGACCGCTAAGAAGTTAAAGAAGTTTGTTCTCATTGAAGGTCATGCTGGTACTGGCAAGACAACAAGTGGACTTAATTTCGGACTTAAAGAAAATCAAGGCGTGTATGTGTTCTCTTGTTCAATGGGTGTAGAGGTCGGGCAGTTTATTGGTAAAACTGTTATTGACTCTGAAACTGGTAAGCCAGTTTGGATAGACGGCGTTCTTACGCAAGCAGTAAAGCGTGGTGACATTGTTATTCTTGATGAAGTTGATTTTGCCCCAACAAAGATACTTCAACGCTTACAAGACCTGTTACAAAATCGCACACTTTCGATTATTGAAAATGGTGGAGAAGTTGTAACTGCTCACCCTGACTTCATGGTTATCGCTACCTACAACAATGGCTATCGTGGTTCTAATAAACTCAATGAAGCGTTTGTAGATAGGTTCGGTATCAAATTAAAGTTTGAGTATGACAACGCTATTGAAAAACAAGTTGTCAAATCTTCAACACTTCTTAAACTCGCTGACCAAATGCGTGCTGACAGTATTCAAGGTTTATACACAACGCCTATTTCCTTGCGTTGGTTATTGAACCTTCAAGAGTTGTCACAGGAATTAGGTTATGAGTTTGCCGTTGAAAATGCGTTGATGAACTTTACTGATGATGAGCGCGGAAGCGTTCGCCTGTTGTTTGACGCACACCGCACACAGTTAGAAGCAGAACTAATAAACAACTAAGAGAGGCAATAATGTTTCTTCAAGAACAAGAAGATAAGAGCAAGCAGTTAGAACAACTAAAACGCAATCGCATAACTAAATTGGCAAGTATCTTCTCTCGTACCAATAGTGTTCTTACTGGTCGCAGAATTACTGTCAATGTTGTTGATGAGCCAACACAACACAGCCCTGCTTGGTCAAGCACAAATGAACAATGGTTGAACCTGTCTGAAATCAAAGACAATTTAACTGCTGAAAGTTTGTTGTCACTTCAAGGTCTGAACTTCCATGAACTAGGGCACTTGCGCTATACATTGAGAAATGGAAGCGAGTTTGTCACATGGATTAAAGATAATAACTTATGGAGTGCGTACAACTGTTTAGAAGATAGTCGTATCGAAACTCTCATGGTTGGTTATCTTCCAAGTATCACTAACTGGTTAATCGCAACAGTTACCGATTATCTACTAAGTGATGATGAAGCAATCACAACTGCCTTTCCTCTTGTTACTGGTCGTAGATACTTACCAACAAAACTTCAACAGTTGGCAGTAGATAACTACAAGCGACCACAGGACATTGAAGCAATCTATTCAATCGTTGATGAGTACCGCACTCTTTTGTTCGCTGGTGAACCTAAAGAAGTTTCACAAGCAACAGAACGCGCAAAGATACTTATTAAGAACTTCAACGATTTAATTGAACTTCTACCGCCAATACCAAATCAAGGTGGAGAAGGTGGAGAAGGTGGAGAAGGTGGGCAGACAATCATTGTCCGAATTAAAAATCCTAATGGACATGACTCACGACCAACACAAGGCGTGGAGAGCAGTAGCGTGCGACCAGTTAGCAGACAACAACAAGAACAAGACATGGGTAAGTCAAAGAACAAAGATAAAGCAAAGCCTGTTCTTATTGTTGATGTTGAGTTACCAAAGCAAGATACAACTGGTGACACAAGTGAAGATACTTCTAAAGAAGATACAAATACTTCTAACACAAGTAACTCCGCAGTAAAAAATCCACAAGCCACAACTCCAACTAATGATAAGTCTGATGACTTCTCTGATGACTTGTTTGATGATAGCGACTTCAATGATGAGAACTTCACACCACATGAAAGTACCAAGTCAAAGACTTATGGTTCTGATGAAGGTACAACTGGTACTAACAGGCAAGTGTCTGATGTATTAGAAGGTGTTATGAGTGATGTTCTAAAGGAGTTGTCTAAAGAACTTAATCAACTTGGTAAGCAACTTGGTATAGATGTTGGTTTAGAAGGTGGCAACACCGCAACTCCAAAGCGTGCTAACTATAAAAGTGTAAATGCTAATCCTGAATTGGTGCTTACTTCTAAGTCGTTTGGTCGTGAACTAGAGCGACTACGCGCAAAGTTTGACCCTGCTTGGGAAACAGAAGTTGATACTGGTCGCTTAAATGTCAATCGTTATCTTAACAATGAAGATTTTGATACTTGTTTTGATGAGTGGCAAGAAGGGCGAGAAGATGTAACTGCTATTGAAGCAGTTATTCTTTTGGATAAGTCGGGTTCAATGGCTGGAAAAAATGCTGACAACGCTTATCAAAGTATGTGGGCAATAAAGAAGGCACTTGAAGCAGTTGAAGCGAAAACAACAGTTGTTACTTTTGATTACGCAACAACACTTCTTTATAGTGCTGATGAGTCTGCTGGCAACACTATTCGTGACGGGGGTGCTGACGGGGGTACAAATCCAACGGAAGCAATCTTGTACGCAAAGCGCGTGCTTGCCGAAACTGATAAGCCAATCCGTATTCTGTTTATGATTACTGACGGAGCATGGGATACAGAAGAAGGCGAGAACGCAGTTATGGAAATGCGTAAGGCTGGTGTTCTAACCTGTCAAGCATACTTAGACGAAAGTGATAATGCTGGTTCTTACATTGAACGCTACCGACACTCGTTTGAGTTACTAACACAAATTAAAAGTGCTAAAGACATTGTAATTCTTGGCAAAGAATTAGTGCGCTTGGCAATCTCTCGTAATCTCGTACACAACTAACAAAGGAGAATAACTAAATGAAACTATCTGAATTAGTAGTAGGCAAGGAATACGCAGTAGTACCTAGTTGGCAATACTCATCTCGCGGAAGTCGTGATGTTAATAGCGTGAGAGAAAATGATGTAGTGAAATCAACGCTGGTTTCACTAGATAAGTATGAGTATCAAGCAAGCCAACGCTCACAAGACCCAAATAGTTTTACTAAAGCACAAGCAGGTAATCGTTCTGTTGGTGTTCTAGTAAAAGCAACTGACCAAAGTGGTTCTGAAATCTTTTGGACTTCTCGTTTGGCTGACATTGTTGCGTTGTGGTCTGACCTTGAACCCCGTTGGGCGCAAGCAAAGAGCGCAGAGGCAGAGGCAGAGCGTATCCAAAATGAAAAGCGCAACAAAGCAATCGCTCACAGACAACTGGTTGATAATGAAATCAACCGCGCTCGCAATTCTGTAATCGCAACTTCTAAAGAACTCTTAGGTGATACTACTTTTGTTAATGTAGATACAACTGGGTATGACTTAGAGTATCGGGGCGTTGTGACTCTCTCACTCGCAGAGTTTGAGAAGTTAATTGAACTCGCTTATCAAGGCAAAGAGGTGTACGCATAATGAGTATTGAACTCACAACAGAACAAGTCGCACTATTACTACAAGCGTTAGGTCGGGAGAAGTCTTGGCTTAACGCTGGTGGGTTCTACGGGTCTGCTCACAAGGTAAGCGACCTACAAGCACACATAAAGAACAACGCAATCAAGGAGTAAATAAATGGGTCAAGAACTATTAAATGTTAATCCAAAGTATGAAAGACAACCGAGAGTGTATTACTTAGCAGTTGCCAGTAACGGGCAAGCAGTTATTCGCGGAAGCAATCGTGACAAATACACGCACGCAGTTGTTACTTGTACACAACTACAGTATCCAAATCAAATTACAGGTGGGTCGTTTCACATAAACGAGAAATTAGCGGAGCGACAAGCAAAGAGTAATCGCAAATGGCAAAGCCTAAAACCTGATAATACATACTATAAAAATCTATCTTGGGAAATTGTTTCTATCCAAAAGATACCTGCTAAAGAAGCACGCAGGTTGAAGAAGTTAAACCGCAAAGAGTATAACAACTGGGTAAAAGAACAGACAGTAGAAGTAACAAATCAAGAAGAACTCATACCGC
>Ga0007805_1000085_pt1 | contig 32683 bp, 56 predicted proteins | sample CryBogCBE24Aug09_FD_71231 | JGI IMG/M metagenome (GOLD analysis project Ga0007805, IMG submission 71231) | Freshwater microbial communities from Crystal Bog, Wisconsin, USA - CBE24Aug09 | ecosystem: Environmental > Aquatic > Freshwater > Lake | place: Crystal Bog, Wisconsin, USA | collected... | reverse complement strand
AAATGAATTACAAATGGCAAATACTGGAACTAAGCGCAGAGGGTGAATTAATCACCCATGCAAAGTACCATTTAAGCCTGACTGACGGTACAAACACGGTTGATACTGAGGGCAACTGGTATTTTGCCAATCCTGTTGCTAACATTCCTTTTAGTCAAGTTACAGAAGAATTAGTCTCAGAATGGATAGAAAATGAATCTATGAGGGATGGAAAAAACCTCATAAAATCAAGATTAGAGGAACAGATTGCCTTGCTTGAAAAATCAAAAGTAGTTGTTCCTCCTTGGAAACCACAAGTTTTCACACCTAATTTAGGATAAATATGAGTCAAGCTATAGACATCATTTCTAGGGCATTAAAGGATATTGGAGCTTTGGAGGCTGGGGAGACACCAACTCCAGAATCTGCCCAAGATGCTTTTGACATGCTCCAAGACATGCTAGACCAATGGTCTAATGAAAGCATGATGGTGTTTTATAAGAATGAGATTATTTTTCCTTTAATTTCTGGACAAACCCAATACACCATAGGGCCTGGGGGTCAAATTGGAGCCATATTTACTGGTTCTATTTCTGGAAATATCCTCACCATTACCTCAATTCAATCTGGTGGAATTTCCATAGGAATGACACTCTCTGGGTCAGGCATTACTAATGGCACAAAGATACAGCAAATGCTCACAGGAGCTGGTGGGAATATAAATGAGGCAGGCACTTACCTCTTAAATGTTAGCTATTCAGCACCCATTTCTAGTGAAACCATCAATGCTTATTACTACAGACCTTTGGCTATAAATTCTTGTTTTGTCAGAATTAACACATATTCCAATGGTCAGCCCATCACAAATGGTGGATTAGATTATCCTGTTTCTGTTCTAAATATTGAACAATATGAGATGATTGGCTTGAAAACTTTAAATGGCCCTTGGCCTAAAGCTCTGTATTATGAGCCTACAGAAACATTGGGAAATCTATATGTTTGGCCTAATCCTAGCCAAGGTGAAATGCATATATTTGTGGATCAATTGTTCCAACAATTTACCTCAATTAATGACAATATTGCTTTGCCACAGGGTTACACAATGGCAATGAGATGGTGTTTGGCTGAAAGATTAATGCCTATGTATGGAAAGGCAAGTCAAACCCAGATTGGGATGATTATGAAATACGCGGCTCAGGCCAAAGCCACAGTAAAAAGAACAAACATGAAACCTCCAATGGTTTCTACATATGCTGATTCTTTGTTGGTTGGCAGACAAAAAGATGCGGGTTGGATCTTATCTGGCGGGTTTTTTAGATGAGGAGCATAAATGCCTGAATTTGGCTTTGTTGGCCCTAGTTATGGTGCTCCCTCTATCTACCAAGATGACCAAGAGTGCATTAACTGGAGGCCTGAGATTGACCCACTTAAACAGCCTGGCACTAGGGGTGTGGTTGCTCTGTACCCAACTCCTGGCCTCACCACTGTGGTTTCATTTCAGAATCAGGCTCCAGTTAGGGGATTAAGAGCTGTCTCAGGATCCAATCAATTAGTAGCTGTCTGTGGTCAATATGTTTATTCACTGACATCTAGCTTAGTTCCTACAATTATTGGTCAATTAACTACCTCAAGTGGTCAGGTAGGAATTACTGATAATGGAACCAATGTCTATATTGTGGATGGTCAAAATAGATATACATGGAGGATTTCTAGTCCCTCATCTGCTGTTTTTACTGCCACAATTTCAGGAACCACATTAAATGTGACTGCTGTGACCAATGGAACCATAGCTGTTGGACAAGCATTATTTGGCATTGGTGTAGCTAATGAAACAGTGATTACAGCCCTTGGATCTGGATCTGGAGGCATTGGGACATACACAATTAATTTGTCTCAGACTGTATCAACAGCAGAGAGGATGAACTCTGCCAATGTAGCGGCAACACTGACAGGATCCATTTCAGGCACAACTCTGACTGTGACAGCCATTACAGGGACACTGTACCCAGGCCAGACCATCCAAGGAACCAGTGTAGCAACCAAGACTGTAATCACAGCTCTAGGCTCACAGACTGTATTGAGTGGCTCTATAGTGACTGCAGGCACTGGCTATGCTGTCAATGATATTGTGACTATTGTGGGTGGTGTTTATGGGCAAAGCCCAGCCACATTCACAGTGACCTCAATCAGCACTGGAGGAGTGGTTACAGGACTTTCACTGACTAGCCCTGGAGCCTACACAGCCACACCTACAAACCCTGTTTCTGTGACGGATTCAGGTGCTGGTACTGGGTTGACCTTAAACTTAACCTTTGGCACAGGCTCTGGTGGAACTGGATCTTATATAGTTTCAGGCTCTCAAACTGTTAGCTCAGAAACCCTTTATGCTCTGAACTTTACTATTTTGCCCTCTAGTGATGGTGCATTTAGTAGTGCAGATGTGGTGGATACTGTGGACAATTATTTTGTCTATAACAGGCCAAATACCCAACAATGGGGTGCAAGTAATCCACTTTCACCTATTTCTTATTCACTGAGTTTTGCCTCAAAAGATGGCTCTCCTGATAATTTAGTGTCTTTAATTGTTGACCATAGGGAAGTTTATTTATTAGGGGAAGTATCTTCTGAGGTTTGGGTAGATACTGGAACTTATCCATTTCCATTTCAGAGAATCCCTGGCACAAGCACTCAGCATGGCATTGTGGCTCCATTTTCTGTGGCTAGATTAGGCAATTCTTTTGCTTATTTAAGCAGAAATATCAGAGGCCAATCTCAAATTGTTCAGATGAATGGTTATATTCCACAAAGAATATCCACTCATGCTGTTGAAAATACCCTAGTCAATGAGTATGTTGAGGATGCAATTGCCTTTACTTATCAGTTAGAGGGACATGAAGTTTATGTCATTTCTTTCCCAACTTTGGATTTAACTTGGGCATTTGATATAACCACAGGAATGTGGCATAAATGGCTTTGGTGTGATAACAATAATAAATTCCACAGACATAGGGCTAATTGCTCTGCTGTGTTTCAGAATATGGTTTTGGTTGGGGATTGGCAAAATGGTCAGATTTACATGCTTGACCCATCCAATTACACAGATTCTGGTCAATTTATTAGGAGGGTCAGAAGAGCACCTCATTTGGTCAGTGACTTGCAAAGGCAATTTTTTGATGAGTTGCAGATCCAGTTTCAGCCTGGTGTGGGGACTGTAGGGCCAACTGTGGTCACAGGCAATGTAGTGGGTCAAAACCTAATAATTGCTCCAACTCAGACCTTTACTATTGGTGTAAATGACATTATCATCATTGGTGTTCCAAATCAATTATTGTCTAGCCAAGTCCAAAGTTATCCACAAGCTATGCTCAGATGGTCTAGTGATGGTGGATCTACATGGTCTAGAGAATATTGGGTAACTATTGGTCAAGAGGGAAGATATAGAAACAGGGCTATTTGGAGAAGGCTTGGAACTGCTAGGGATAGAGTTTTTGAGGTTTCCATGACTGACCCTGTATTTGCTGTAATTGTTTCCTCTAATCTGAAAGCAAGTCAGGGAGAATCATGACCACACAAATCAAGGCTTATCCACAGACAGAGTTATTGGATCAATCAACTCAAAGGCCAAGTAGAGCTTGGCTACAGTATTTTCAGAATTTGTTGAATTTCACATCATCACCTACAGCCACAAAGGGAGGAGCTATTTTGCCTAGTGCTCCAGTAGGGTTTATGAATGTAACAGTAAATGGGCAAAACTTCAAAGTTCCTTACTATAACCAATGAATCATTCAGATATTTTTAAGACCTTAGAGGGTAGGATGGACTTTGATCCTAAAACAGTCCATAACTTTTCTGATGGTTTGTATGCCAAAGAAATGACCATCCCAAAGGATTTCTTTGTGGTTCAGCACATCCATAGCTTTAGTCACTTGAGTATTTTGGCTAAAGGCAAGGTTATTGTGAGAACTGATAATTCTGAAAATACTTATAGTGCTCCTAGCTGTATTGAAATAAAATCTGGTATACACCATTCAATCCAAGCATTGGAGGATTCTGTTTGGTTTTGTATTCATGCCACTGATGAAAAAGATGAGTCTAAGGTGGATGAAGTTTTGATTAAAAGGGGTTAATTATGCCAATTGGAGTAGGAACCGCATTACTTGCATCTGGTGGTTTAAGTGTATGGGGTGCTAACAAACAGGCTAATGCCGCACAACAAGCCGCGCAGTTGCAATACCAAGCCGCACTGCAAGCCATTGCAGAGCAAAAGGCTGAATTCAACACCATTCAACAACAACAAGCTCCTCAAAGACAACTTGGTTATAACTCTATTAATCAACTTGGTTCACTTGGATCTGGTGCTTATCAGACTTATGATGCTAATGGAAACCCAACAGGAACCTCCACAGGGTCTGGTTATTTAACTCATCAATTTGGATCTGGTGATTTAAATGCTCAAATGGCTCCTAACTATGGTTTTGTGCTTGACCAAGGCCAAAGGGCTACACAAAATGCCAATAATGTGGGTGGAGGTTTGATAGGTGGAAATGCACTTACTGGGTTACAAAATTACACACAAGGGTTGGCTGGGACTCAATACCAAAATGCTTTTACTAATTACCAGAATCAAAGAAATAATATTTATGGGATATTGGCTGGACAGGCAGGCATTGGTCAAACAGCCCAAAGTGCTGTGAACACTGCGGGCCAAAATGCCACAAACAACATTAGCAGTCTTGGAGTTGGTGGAGCTAGTGCTTTGGGTCAAGGCCAAATTGCATCTGCCAATGCTTATGGTGGACTTACAAATACTTTGGGAAGTGGTGCTACTTTATGGGCATTGCTAAATCAAAAGCCTAATGTACAAGCTCCACAAGGCTATGATCCAAATGCAACAATTGGCCCTAATACTCAATCTGGTGGTGTGCCAGGTGCACAAGCATAAGGACTAACATGGCAGGCTTTAATTTTTCACCTATTGCAATTCAACCACAGCCTCAGACATCTCTGGGGGATATGCTTAATATTGCTAAAGGAGCACAGGCTTATCAACAGGCTCAACAATTAAATCCTTTGCAAATTGAGCAAGCTCAAAAGGCTTTGCAAAAACAGCAAATGGATATTGAGCAAGCTAGGATGATGAATCCAATAGCTTTAAAAGAGGCTCAAGCTAGGGCAGAATCTGCTGTTACTGGAGCACAAAAAGCTAAACAAGATTTTTTAGTTTCTGGTGAAAATTATTCAAGACAAATGATTAATTCTTTGCCAAAAATAGATGAATTTACAGATGAAAAGTCTGGTGAAGTAAATCAAAGAGCATTAACAAAATCTTTAGAAATTATTAGAAAAGGAACTGAGGCTGTAGGATTGCCCAAACATCCATCTAATCTTTTAGGTCAATTAGAAGAGGCTATTGCTAACAAAGATTATGATGCTTATGAAAAGCTAAGAAGCATAGCGGCTAAAAGTTCTGGAACAACATCTGAGCAATATGCGGCCAAATTTCCTGCAACTCAATTTCTTGGAACTGGTGGTGAATTTAATCCAATTGCTGGAGGTAATCCTGATATTACTGGAGTTGCTCCAGGAACTTTAAGAGGTAAGCCACTTGTTGCTACACCATCACCATTGCCTTATTCACAAAGGATGGTTGATACAAATACTAAAGATATTTCAGGTAATCCAATATTTAATGTTATGGATGACAAAGGCAGAGTAATTGGACAGACTACTGTTCCTGCATCTGTTCCTCCAAATGCTATGCCTGGAGCCAAAACAGGTCAAACAGCAGAACCAACTTTGCCAGTTACAAGAGTTCCTTTTGAAAATGAGGAAACAGTAAAAACTGCTAAAGCAATTCAACAAAAAGCTATTGAACAAAGACTAACAGTTCCTCAAAGTACATACAACTACAATCAAATTATTGATTTGGCTAATAAATCCATTACTGGAGTTGGTGCACAAACAATTGCAAAATTGGGTGGTGGTTATTCTGCAATTCCTTGGACATCTGATGAAACAAGTAATCTTCAACAACTTGGTCATTACATGGCTTTACAAACTGGAAATCTTGCACAACAAGCTGGTTTAGGCACTGACCAAGGAAGATCAATTGCCCAAGAACAAATTGGAACTACTAATTGGACAAATGATGCAATTAAGTCCACAGCTAGAACAAATAGAGCATTGGTTACTGCATCTGATTTGTATGGATTAGGAATGAGTAATGCAATTAAAAAAGCAGGCAACAATCCATTAGCAGGCAGAGATTACATGGAAAAATGGGCATCAGTTGCTGAAATTGATGCATTGAAATATTATGATGCTATAAAAAACAAAGACAAAGTAGAAATAAGAAAAATTATAGATAAAGTTGGTGGGCCAAATTCTGAAGGCTATGCAGATTTAATCAAAAAATATAACAAAATTTATTCACTTGTAACTGGTAATCAATAATGACTATTTTAAGTTTAGATGAATTAAATAGTGCAGTTGATGATGTTTATGGCAAGAAAAAGCCAACAGATATTATTGCTCCAAAGAAAAGCAGTATGTCTAGTTTTAATCCTAGTCAACCAATGGCTGATGTTGTAACTCAATCAACTAATAACCCAGATATTTATCATCCACTTGATTTACATAAGGCTGTTTTAGATGTTTATTCTGAACCTCCATCTCCAGAGCCAAAAGGCAGAGTTACAGGATTTTTAGGTGATTTAGGAAAAGGTTTTGCATCACTTGCTGATGTTGCTTGGTCTCCAGTTCCAACTGCTTTAGGAGCAGTAACACAGGCTTATGTAAACCCTTTAACAAATCCACAAAGAGCAGAAAAAATAGGTGGTGCTGTAAGTGGATTTTTAGAAAAACCTGTTGGTAAGTTTTTTGGTGTTACAGAAGATCCTGCTTATAAACAAGAATTAAGTAATCAAATCAGCCAAGTTATTGGTGAATATGGAAATAAAGGTGCAGATTTTATATCAAAGAAAACTGGAATTCCTGTTGAGCATGTAAGAAACATGCTTAATATAGCAAGTTTTGCTATTCCAGAAATTGGATCAGAATTAAAGCCTGTTGCTAAAGCAATAACAAAACCTATTGTAGAAGAAGCTAAATTAATATCTGGTGCTTTAGGTCAAAAAATTCCTAAAGTAAAAATAGAACTTCAAAAACAATTAGAACAAAAGAAAGTTCCTGAAATTACTCAAAATCTTGAAAAATTAGAACAAGACTTTCAACAGAAAAAAGCTAATCCTACAGGGACAGAACCAAATCAGCAAGTGGTACAAGAGGATAATGCTCCTCCAGTTGTACAAGATTTGGGAACTGCCAAACCTACAACTCCAGAGGCAGAGTTTAAAGAAGTTCATTATGGAGAATCTGGCTTGCCATTGGATGAGCAATATGCTAGAGCTAAGACAGCTCAAAAAGTATTGGGTGAAGATCATCAGGCTGATTTATCTGCTATTGAAGGTAAAGGAAAAGAAAGAGCCACAAATTACCAGACATCAAAAACTGATACAGCTCTAGGCAATTACTTGGCTGAAAGATTTGCTGATGAGCAAAATAGAATTAATGCTTATCAATCAAAATTAGTTAAAGATACTGGTGGAACAGAAGGACTTGATGAGTCTGCTGTTTACAAAAGAGGAAATACTATTTTAGAGCCTCTTAAAGGTCTTGAAGATTATTTTGACAAGAAAACAGAAGAAATTTATAAAGCTAGGGATGAACAAGGCAAATCAATTCCTGTTATAGCAAACAAAATAAATGAAACACTTAATGACAGAACTTTAAGTGAAATTTCTGATCCCGCTGAAAGATTAGCAAAGACATCTAAAATTAAACTTCAGCAATTAGGCATGATGGATGAAAAAGGTAATTTATTGCCTACTGATGCCTATCATTCAGAATTGTTTAGAAAATGGTTAAATCAAAATTATGATCCAAAAGCTAATCAATTACACAAGGCATTAAAAGGTGCAGTGGATGATGATGTATTATCTAATATGGATACTAACTCACCACTTTACAAAGATGCTAGGCAATTGGTAGAACTTAGAAAAAATACTTTGGATAATCCAAAAGGAATATCTAATATTCTTGAGGCTAATGGGCCAAAAGATATTAATAGAAAAGTTGATGTTGAGAAAATTCCTCAAAACATTACTAATATGCCTGTGGATCAATTTACCCATGTAATTGATACTTTAAAAAGTATGCCTAATGAGTTGCAACCACAAGCTCAAAAAGCAGTAGGTGAAATTAAAGCACATTTTGTAAACCAAATGGCAGATAAAAATCCTGCACAATTAACCAAATTTTTAAATAGCAATAAAGAAGTCATGACTAGATTATTTTCTCCAGAAGAGATGGAGAATATAAGAGACTTTCATAATGCAAAGCATATATTTAAAACTGACACTGGTTATCCAGGCTCTGCCGCTCAGACCATAAACATAGAAAAGAAACTTGGTCAAAAAATAGGTGAAATGGCAATTAACAAAGGACTTCCATTAGGAGCTGAATTTGTAACTGGTGGTCATGGAATGGGAGTTCCTGCACTTGTTACAAGTCATTATTTAGAAAAAAGAGCCATTAAAAAGAATGCAGAGGCTCAAGCAACAACAGAAAAACAATCCTTTGAAAATGCTCAAAGTAGATTTATTCCAATCAAAGATTTATTAAATAAGGACAATAAATGAGTGTCAATCTTTCACCCATAGGTAATGGATTTCAATTCTTTACTACCACTGGATTGCCATTAAATGGTGGATTTATCTACACCTATCAGGCAGGCTCCACAACTCCTCTGACCACTTACTCAGACAATGGTGCAGTTTTTCCTAATACCAATCCTATTGTTTTGGGAACAGATGGTAGGCCACAAAATGAGATTTGGTTGACTTATGGCTATAACTACAAGTTTGTATTGACTGATAGCAATAATGTGACTATTCAGACTTATGATAATTTGTATGGAATTATTGGAGTTCAATCTACAAGTGGTGGTGGTGGAGCTTATGTTCCATCAGGCTTGATTGCAATGTGGTCTGGAGCTATTGGAGCTATTCCTAGTGGATGGTTGCTTTGTGATGGTACTAATGGAACACCAGATCTAAGATCATCTTTTATAGTGGGTGCAGGCTCCACTTACTCACCAGGTGCTACTGGAGGCTCTACAGATGCTATTGTGGTGTCACATACTCACACAGCTACATCTAGCTCTACCTCTACGGTGACTGACCCAGGCCACTTCCATGCTTACCAAAAGGCTACAGTAACAGCTCCTCAGTCTGGTAGTTCAACTGCAGTATTTACAGCAAATTCATCTGCTAATACAGATTCAGCAACAACTGGAATATCTGTAGCAACATCCACAACAACTACAAATCAAAGCACTGGTGTAAGTGGCACAAATGCTAACCTACCTCCTTACTATGCTTTAGCTTACATATTCAAATCATGAGTACAGAATCACCCATAGATCTTGTTAAGTATGGTGTTCTTTGGCAAAAAGTAGAGAACATGGAACAAAAGATTGACAAGCTAGAAACAGGCATGGAAGAGTTGCTCAAACTTGCTAACCAAGGTAGGGGTGGGTTTTGGGCAGGGATGGCAATAGTCTCTGCTCTGTCTAGCATTTCTGGTTATGTAGTACATTTTTTTCAGAATAAATAATGCCATTCATGCTTGCTATCTCTGCTGTATCTGCTATTAAGCAAGGTGTAGCAATGTATAAAGAGGCAAAGCAAGTAGGTCAAGAAGTCTTTGGCATTTATTCAGAATTAAGTGATTCACTTGGATCTTTTTTTGACCATCAAGAAAAAGCCATTGCAGAGGTTAAACAAAAAGAAAAGAATCCTCCTAAAGGCAAAAGCATAAAAGCTCAAGCTCTTGAAAATGTAATCAAGAGGAAACAACTTGAACAGGCAGAGGAAGATTTAAGGCACACCCTTATTTATGATTCACCTCCAGAATTAGGTGCTTTGTGGTCTGATTTTCAAAAAGAAAGAGAAAAATTAGAAAAAGACAAAGCGAAGTTTGACCAAGAGCAAAAAAAAAGGACAAACTTGAGGAGAGAGAAAGAAAAGCAAGAAAAGAAAAGTGGGATCTTAGAATTGCAATCTGTATTGCAGTCTTGGTGGTCATCATCACAATCTTTGGCTTGATGTACTACATAAACCTAGACTATCAAAAAAGTAAAGTTGAAGAGCCTTGGCATATTGAGTTTAAAAAGAAATTTAAAGACAATAGCCAAGAATTTGAATGTTACAAAATATTTAGGGAAACTGGATATTCACCCAAATATTGTTTGTAAAAGGAAAAAAAATGTTTAATCCTTGGGTTTTGTTAGGAATTATCTTATCAATAATTAGTGCATTTGGGTCAGGATATTACAAAGGGGAAAATGATGAATCAGCAAGAAATCAAATTGAAGTTGCAAGACTTAATGAGAAAGCTAGGTCAGATGAGCAAAAACTGGTTAGCCAAAATTCAGATTCTCTTAAACAACTCCAAAAAGTAAATCAAGATGCAGATCAAAAACAAACTCAACTTAGGTCTGATTTGGCTAGTGCTAATCTCAGGTTGTTCATCCACACCAAAAGTGGCTTATCAATGCCCTCAGATCCCTCCAATGCAGATAGAGAAAAGGGAAGCGAACTTGACCAATCAGCTAGTAACTTCCTTATCAGCCTCACCACAGAAGGTGACAAAGCCATAAATGAGCTAAATTCTTGTATAGATCAATATAATAATGCTTACAAAATCATGAAAGGAAACCAATGAAAAACTGGACATTAAAAGGAGTTGTTACTATTATTGCTTGCATAGCTTTAATGGAAGTGGTGACATCTATGGTTTGGATGTTTGTTCAAGCTATCTTGGATCCAACTGTGGATGATAAGGTGGTGTTTGATATTGTTGGCCCAGCCTTTCAAACAGTGGTTGGTGGATTTATTGGCCTAATTACAGGCATTCATGTTGGAAAATCTGATGAATCTCAGTGAACACTTTACTCTTGAAGAGGCTACTTATTCTGAGACAGCCTCTAGACTTGGCATTAATAATCAACCAAGTGAACAACAATTAGAGAATATGAAAAAGTCAGCCCAAGGCATGGAAGAGGTCAGAGCCTTGTTGGGAAAGTCTATACATATTAATTCATGGCTAAGATTGCCAGAAGTTAACCAAGCAGTTGGAGGGTCTAAGATTTCTAGCCATATGGATGGTTGGGCAATAGACTTTACTTGCAAGGACTTTGGGACACCTTTAATGGTTGCAAAGGCTATAGAGGATGCAGGCATCAAATTTGACCAACTCATCCATGAATATGGTATTTGGACTCACATTAGCTTTGCTCCTGAGATGAGAATGCAAAAACTCACTATTTTTAACCCAGCCAAGAAATACAAATCTGGCTTACTTTCTAAGGATGAATATGAAAAACTTTAAAATTGAGGGCAAAGAATACAAATCTCCCAAAGCTCATTATGTAGTTTTGAGAGAACATGAAAAGAAAACTGAGCATGAGTTGCATAGACTAGAGGATAAGCTCAAAAAGCATGAGCACCTACCTATGGAAAAAGCTCATCCAGAAAAGAGCTAATTTAGTTTATTTTGATAATCAATATAAGTCTGAGGTAATGGCACATCTTTAGGCCATAAATCAGTCTTGATTAGAGTAAAGACAGTTCTAAGGTGTGCATCCATCCAGAACTGCTCTTTTTCCTCTTTGCTTAAATAATGGCCTTGGTCTAAGGCATGGTGACAGTCCCAACAGAGAGCCGCGATCATGTTGTCATCAGACTTAATTGACCTACCTTTCCCATGCACAGAGCTATTAGAGTGAGCACCAACTACTGTTTCATCCTCACATCCACAAGCATGACAGTGTAAATATCTAATATTGTTTAAGAGTTTGGTGCTCCTAACATATTGCCTTTTAGGGTGTGCTTTCAAGCTCTATTCCTTTTTCATCACACCAAGCCTGTAACCAATCTACAAACTGACTAGCTTGGTCTTTGGTGAATTTACGACTCTGGAGGCCTAATTGCACAAGTCTATGCCCATCTAAGGATGGTGCTATTTTGGAGGCATGTAGGCCTGTTTCTGTGGCAAATTGGTCTATTAAAAACCTCTTCCAAGATTCTGCATCCCACTTAGCTCCAAAATGTTGTGCTTGCTTAGTAATGTCAGCAATGATGGCATGAAACTTAGCATTTTGGTCATGGCTCCTATTTTCCTCCTCAACTGTCATGACTAGGGTTTTACCTGATTCCAAAGCAGTTTTCATTTTAGGCCATAGGTTTTTAATAAGAGCTGTGCCTTGCTCTACATTTACAAGTTTATATTGCATATTAGTCAACCATGATGTTTAGCATTCTGAGAGCTGACTCAATGCTATCTACAAGGCAAAATGGCCCTCCTTTCCAGTTTTCAGCAAAATGCTTTTGATTTTCATTAAACCCTTTTTTGCCATAACCAGTTTCTTTATTTTTAACCTCCATAAGCAAGGTTTGACCATGATAGCCAACCAATAAATCACAAGGTTCTTTGAGGTTATAAACAGTTGCTCCAACAGCTCTAAGAGCATCCACAATACCTTTTTGGTTGTTATCCACTCTACTTGCTAATCTCATTATTGTCCCCTTGCACGGATTTCATTTGCAATTCCGACTGCTGTTCCGTTTTGAGTGGGATGAGAAGTCAAACTTATATGCATTGCATAGCGTTGCTTTTCAGCAATTTCTGCACACGCTTCACGTTCACGTTTTGCTATTAAATTTGCAAAATGATGTAATAACACAATAAATGTATCATCATCATCTCTAACACTTATGGGAAATATATTCCAAGCAATGTTTATTATTTCTTCCTTAGTCATTTTCTAATTCCTTAATTTTTTCAGCAACATCTTTACCTAAATTTTTCAATAATGGATCCATCATTTTTTGCTTAACCATATCTCTGGTGTAGTCCCTAAAGCCTGGAGCTAATGCCAACTCAGCATAGAATTTAACTATGCTTTGGTATTCAGCATCCCAATCAAAGATTAAAGATCCATTTTCTGAGGGCATTTTGGTTTGTCCTTTCTCTTTTATATTCATCTTTTTTTTTAGGATATTTAGCCCTATCAAGTTGTTTGACAGGAACATCCCAAGGTTTAACTGGTTGCCAAATTGTTTTAAAAGTCATATTAATCCTAATAAAAAATCAGATGGATCATATCTATAAATGTTTATCAACCTTTGACTTGTTTGTTTCCAAGTATTTTTGTGAGATATACCATTTCTTTGTGCAATCTTAATCCAACCCATAGATTGCCAAAATAAGTTGGATTCCAAATCATCAGCACACCCAGCACTGAATGCAAAAGTTCCTTGAGTTTTGCCATAATCAACAACATGGTCTAAAAGTTTTCTACCTCTTAAAAATTTTCTAGCATCAGTTTGTAAACAAATTTGAGCTATTTTTCCTTTTTTACTAATAGCATGAGGAATTCCAAAACTTGCTAAACAAAAACCTACCAAATCATTATTACATTCAATAATAAATAATTTGTCATTACAAACATTACTCCATCTATCACCTGATTTTATTCCTGTAATAGCTGATTCATAAGCCATTTTTGGTATAAATCCAAGACTATTACTTTCCTTTTTTGATAATGAAATAATATAGGAAATGTCATTTAATGTTGCATTTCTGACTATTCCTAAATCATTTAATTCAAGAATTGCATTCATTTTGCACCTATGTATTCATGACAATAACAAATCCTATCTGCATGTCTTTCAGTCATTTCTTTTGACCAAAAGAAATCTGTTTTATTTTCCAAAGATCTTTTATATTGTCTAGATCTATCTTGCATATTGTGAGCTGTTGGTCTCCACAAAGGTGAATTATTCCTATATTCACCAAGTCTTACATGACTAGATTTAGAAAAATATCTACAACCCTCATTTACAAATATTTGACCAATTGCATCACTGATTCTTACTCCAAACCCTAGACCTTGGAAATCAGGAAGTATCACAGTTCTATGACCTTTCCATGCTTTTTTTAAGGTTCCAGAGGGAAGAGTGATAGCTGCGGCAAATCCAACAAGCGTTCCCTCCCATGTTGCGATCCAACATCGTGCACTTTTATTGAGGTTTCCTGTGAGATAGTGATGGTTGCGAAAGACTGACCATGCTTCGGTTGTGCAAGGAAGTATCTCCAATTCCAGAACTGGCCGAACTGACCCCCTTCCGACTGTGAGCCGGTTTGTAGTTGTGTCAAAAATCCAATCAGGCTGTAACCAATCAATGATGTCATAGTGACAAGAGGCAAACACCATATTTTTCAAGCCCTCTTTTCTGATATGCCTAGCTATAGCATAAGAACAAGATTTAGCCACATTTCTATCCACAACAGATGTAAATTCATCAATGATGGCATTGTCTTTTAAAGATCTAGACAAGTCAGCTCTGAACTTTTCTCCCATAGACAAAACATGATAAGGCTTTAACCAAGATGGTACAGAATTGAGTCCAACAGCACTGAGTTTGTTCTGAGCATCCAAAGCACTTTCAAAATGGCTACAAATGGCTTTATTAGGCTCCCAAGACACTTTTTCAGCCTCACCTATGGTAGATAGTATGGAAGATTTGCCACTACCTGATGCCCCTACAATCAAGCCTATTTGGAAATTTTCAGGCTTTTCAAAAAAAGGCACTTGAAATTTGGTTGATCCATCAAATTGAAAGTCAAATGATTTTGAGCATTCTTTGGTGATTTCATCTTGTTCAACAGTAGAAATTAATGTTTTCATACTACTTCCTTAATTCTTAATGCCTCTTTAGCAAATTCAAGGCTAATTTTCCTGACTTTATACCCCATTTCTTGTTTGGCAAGAATAATCCTAGCCCAATCTCTACCATCACCCATAGGCTCTTCAAGTTTCACCCAAACTTGTTCTGGAGGAGGTTCTTTCTTTTTCCATTGGTGCAAACTACATTTGGGTTTTTCAATTTGAACAGTCCAAGGGTTGGTACAACCAAACTCACTGCAAAGCAATCTTGCACCATCATCTTGAGGTTCTTGTTTTGATTCTGATTTTTTAAAGCTCATTTGTCATACTTCCCATCAATTATTTTTTGAAAATTACTAGCATTGACCATCCAAACAAGGTCTGGCCTCCAAGTTCTGTTATTGCTCTCAAAGCCTGAAGATAGTTTTGTGTCCTTGGCTATGTATTGGAAAAACTCATCCCACCAGACTAAACCCTCCTCCAAAGTGGTGTATCCATCTGAAAAGTCAGACTTTTGGGATGCTTGAGTCCATCTGTTTTTCAGATTGGTTTGCCTTGCTCCCTCCCAAACTCTAGGCTGAGTAAGGTGAGGTAAATGCTTTTGATAAAGTTTCAAAATCTCTTGATGAGGGCAAGTTAGGAGCTTTGCTCCTGACTGTATAGTATTAATAATTGGTTTATGGTTATTGGTTAATGGTTCATGGTTATTGGTTAGTTGCACATCTGTTGAACACCTGTTCAACACCTGTTCAACACCTGTTGATTTTTTAGCCTTTCTTTGTTCAGCAGAGATCTTTCCTCCTTTTGATTTTTTAGACAAAAGTTCTCTATATTGTTCAATTTCTAAATCACATCTTGTTTGATGCCAAGAGTCTTGATTTAATTTAAAGAAACTATGCAAAATAAGTTCAACATCATTTTCAGATGCTCCTACTTGAAATGCTAATACTTTAATATTATTGATTAAAGGTTTTTCAGAATCATAATAAATCCAGATTAACCTGAGATAGGCCATAGTCTGGGAATCAGAAAGCCTAGATGTGACCTTTAAAAAGTCACCAATATGATGTTGATAATAGTGCATTAAATGCCCTCGCAAACCTCCAGAAAAGAAACTATGGCAGGAGGGAGGTACTCTTTTCAAAAGGGGGATCAATCCCTTTCTAGCCCAGTTTCAAAATATTCTAACCTAAAATCTTGGTGTCTCATCAAACCATTCAGGTTTCAACACTTTCAATTGCCAAATCCTACCTTGGGGTATCTCAAACCAATTGTTAACAGCCTGTCTGCTAACTCCTAAGAGCTTGGCAAGTTTGGCTGGAGAGCCTGCAAGTGATATGGCTTTTTCTTTTGTCATGTCCTAAATTGTACAGATTTATTGACTTATTTTACTATTTTTGTTGTTTTAGGGTAACTACCTACAAAAAAGAGTAAATATTTGTTTACAATAAAAGGCATCAGGACAGCAAACTGATATTTAAATTAAATCTAAATTAAGGAACTAATTATGTGTAACAGAGCTTACTTTGAAGATGAAGATCCAGAAATTGCAGAACTTATATCAAAAGATTTTGCACAAAAACAATATCAATCCCACTATTTTGCACATCCAGATTGCCAAGACCCAGATCACCCAGGCTGTGCCAACTGTGAACCAGAGGAATATGAAAATGATTAAATTTAGAAAAGGGAATATTAATCCCACAACCAAAACATTTCCTAGAACATTGGCAGAGGCATTTCCTAATAACCCAGAACCAAACTTTGAGGAAAAAGGTTTTGACAAAGAGGACAAATTGGTGATGACAGCCTGTGTAGTGATTGCTTTTATTTTATTTACATTAATTATTTGGGGAATATTATGACTAATCAAGGAGGCAAATTAATTGCCACAGCATTTGTAAAGGCACAAAAAGAATTTGGGCCTGCTCTAAAGTCAAGCACCAATCCACACTTTAAATCCAAATATGCTGACCTATCAGCCTGTGTGGAGGCAGTCATTGATGCTTTGAACAACAATGGAATTGGCATGACACAAAAGCTCTATGAAAATGCAACTGGGGTAAGTGTAGAAACTATATTTTTACATGAGTCTGGTGAAACTTTAGAGTGTGGTGTTTTGCATGTTCCAGCAAGCAAACAAGACCCGCAAGGTTATGGCAGTGCTTTGACCTATGCAAGGCGGTACAGCCTGATGAGTGCCTGTGGCATAGCTCCAGAGGATGATGATGGCAACATGGCCTCTAGAAAGCCAGAAAAGCCTTTAGCAAATGAATCTGAAATGGTTGATTGGTTAGAGGCAATAGCTGAGTCTAGTGATTTGGATACTTTACAAAAGAACTTTGTTAAAGCCATATCAGCATCCAATGGTGACAAACAATGGCAACTCAAAATCATTGCTGTTAAAGACAAAATGAAAAAGAAATTGGAGACTAAATAATGGCTAAATCTAAATTTTCCAAAGATGTAACTAGAGTTTATGGAAAAATGCTAGATGCATTTACTGATGAAAAGATGGATGTAACTTTGTGTGCAACTATTGATATGTTGATTACAGTTTCAGATATTATGGAATTAGATTTCTTAGATGTTCTAACCCATCTGATAGACAGAAAAAAACAATTTAGTGAGGAAACAAAATGACTGAAATTGAACAAGGCACAGAGGAATGGTTCCAAGCTAGACTTGGAAAGGTAACAGCCTCTAGAGTTGCTGACATCATAGCCAAGACTAAATCAGGCTATTCCACATCAAGAGATAACTATATGGCTCAACTGGTCTGTGAAAGGCTTACAAGCAAGCCTATTGAGTCCTACAGTAATTCTGCAATGCAGTGGGGGACTGAGACTGAGCCGTTAGCGCGGGCGGCATATGAGGTCAAATACAACTGCATGGTTAACCAAGTAGGTTTTGTTCCTCATCCCACAATTGAAATGTCTGGAGCATCACCAGATGGTTTGGTAGATACAGGCCTCATAGAGATAAAGTGCCCAAACACCGCAACTCACTTGGAAACTTTGCTATCTGGAAAAGTTCCTAGTAAATACATTATTCAAATGACATGGCAAATGGGATGTACTCAAACTGAGTGGACTGACTTTGTGAGTTATGACCCTAGAATGCCAGAAAACTTACAACTCTTTTGTAAAAGGGTAAATTTGGATAAGTCTTATTTAATTGAGTTGGAGCAAGAGGTTATACAGTTTTTAAGAGAAGTTGAAGAGAAAGTAAATAAATTAAGGAGTTTAAATGTCTAAGATGATTTCAGAATTAACCACTATTGTGGGTTCCTACACTGACAAAGAGGGAAACAAAAAGAACAAGTATCATAGGCTTGGATTTATTTTTGACACACCTCAAGGCCACATGCTCAAGATTGAGTCTTTGCCTGTTTGTGAGCCTCCTTGGAATGGTTGGGCTTGGATCAATCCTCCAAGAGAAAAGAATTGGGACAGAAAAGAAAAAGATGATGATATTGGTTTTTAAACTCTAAATATGGAAATAATTATGAAACAAATTACTATTTTTGATGAAATTAATGAACTTTTTAACAGATCTAGATTGATAAGCAAGCACTTTGGGACAGAACCAAAAATGTTGGCTAGATCTACAGATCCAGTTACATCCAAAGAATCAGCCAAGACTGTGGACACAACTAAGTTAGAGGCAATTGTTTATGAGGCAATTAAGTCTTTTGGTAGTAAAGGATGTATATCAGATGAAGTGCTAGAACTGTTCCCAAAGCATAGATATAGTTCAATTACTGCCAGATATGCACCATTGCTTAGAAAAGGCTTTATAGAGGATTCTGGTGAGACTAGAAAGGGTAATTCTGGCAAACAGCAAAGAGTAATGAGGGCTATATGAATATAGGAAAAGAAACAAAAGCGTATTGGGGCGATAAGTTCATAGAAATACTAGACCCCCATAAGCCTGGGCATATTGTTCGTGTTTATCCTGATTATTGGGATGAGAAAGCCCCTATTCGGGAGCAGGGTGAGCCTGTGGCATATATGAGTAGCACTAAAAATAATCAATTAGTGAGCAAAACTCAATATGACAGCATGGATGAAAAAAATAAATTACATTTTGACATTCCTCTTTTTACTACATTACAACAACAAACATAATTAAAACTATTTTAGTAAGGTGAAAAGAATGACAAAAGAAGAAATTATTGAGACGGCTACTATTGCATACAAAAAATGCAATCACATACCTAATTTAAGAATACCTAAAAAATTTATTGAGACTTTTGCCAAACTAATAGCAGAAAAATCAAAGCAAGAGCAGGATGAGCCTGTGGGCAAGTTTGCAAAGTTTAACGATGGTATTTGGCGAGAAGTTACAGTTGGTTCTTCTGGAGTTCTTCTCTATACTCATCCTAAAGAATGGGTAGGGCTGACTGAGGAAGAGTTAATAGTTATAAAAGGAAAAACTTGTCCTGAAATTGATTGGATCGCAAGGCATGGAGTTCCGTTAAATAATGGGGAACAAAACGCTTGGTTTTTTAGTTGGTTTATGGCTTTTGCCAAAGAAATAGAAACTAAATTAAAGGAAAAAAACAAATGAAACACAAACACGCAGAATTGATTAAAAAATGGGCAGATGGTGCACAAATTCAACGTAAACAAGGAGAATTTTGGTTTGATAGTTATAGCCCAACTTGGGATAACGAATTTGAATACAGAATAAAACTAGAGGAAAAGGCAGATTTTGCTATATCAGCTAGGGTTAACTTTAGCCAAAGCAAAGACATAACTAAGGACATGGTTGTTTTTAGTAGAGTTGGAAAGCAAAATGTTGAATTTCTCTTTGATGGTGAGACTTTAGAGTTGAAGGGTCTGAGGAGAATTCCACAATGATTGAACTACTAGAACAGAGAAAGCTACAACTCCAAGCTATTTACAAAAAATGTCCAGACATCCAAATTGTTTATAGGCTCAGAGAAATAGAGCTAATGACTAAAAGATACAAGAAAAGGCTTGAATCTGAGGTAGATGAAAGTGGCATGAGGCCTGAATTGGAGCAATTAGCCAAGGAGTTAGCATGACCTATGATGATGAAATTGAGGCTAGATTTGAGGAGTTGCACCAAGATTACATCAATCAAAGGGATTTAAGGGCTATGATTGCAGGCAAGGTGCTCTCAGGCCTTATATCTACTTTATATCCAAGCTCTAGTTGGGAACCTGATGAGATGGTGCAAATGTCTGTAGATTTAACTGACAAGCTATTGGATAGATTAAATGCTTAATTTCATCTGTATTACCTCAATTTTGTTCATTGGAGCATCAGTTTTTATCTGTGTTTGTTGGTCTTATTTTGTATATATAATTACAAAAGAAGAGGATGAAAGACTCCAAAAAGCTATCAAAGAAAACAAAATTCACTTGACAAGAGATAGTGATTTGGGATAATTGAGGCTCCACTTTTTAACTTGCAAGGAACAAAAATGGGATATTATGGAATGGAAAAAGAGCCTAAAGGGGCTAAATCATCAGACAGAACTGGTGAGAAAATGGGTTCAGAGTCTGGCCCAAACAGCACTAAAGGCACAAAAGGCATGACTGGTGAGAAATTACCCAAAGGTGCTACAGCCTCAGATATGTCTGGCGAGAGAAAAGCCAAACTAGTTGGAGGAGTTGGCATGGGCAAGGCTGATAGCATTGGTGCTAGAGACATGAGCCACATGGGTAAAGTTGATGGTAGAACTGGTGAGTTCAACACAGGCTCAAGGGAGTCAGAGTGTTATTCTCATGAGAGAACACCACACATCCAAGATAGCATGTAAAAAGCGAAATACCCCAAAGATTAGTGGTCTAAGGGGTATTTCTAATCAACCCAAATAATAAGGATTTGAATTGACTACCTCAGATTGTAAGACTTGTAAGTATTTCTCCAAACAGAGTTATACAGACATGGGACTCTGTAAGAGGTTCCCAGAGCAACAGAATAAGCACTCCACAGATTGGTGTGGGGAGCATTTAGCCATTAAAGAAACCACAATTACATTGCCAAAACCTGACTTAGAAATAGATCAGACAGAAAAGAAAAAACTTGGCAGACCTCCCAAAAATATAGGGGGACAGGCATGATAACTCCATTAAGAGACAGAATAGCTGTCAGACCCAAGGTTAGAAAGCTCTCAGACATTATTATTGTTGAGAACACAGAAAAGTTTAATGAGGGGACTATTTTTGCAATTGGGCCATTGGTTGACCAAGCAAAAGTAGGTGATTTGATTAAATTTGGAAATGGAACTTACTTAGATTTTCCTATTTTCAAAGAGGCTGATGGTCAAGAGTTTCAGATCATCCAAGAGGCAGATATTTGTGCAATATTGGAGGAATAATGGCTAAAACTGGACTTTATGCAAACATCCATAAAAAGCAAGAAAGAATAGCTAGGGAAAAGGCAGAGGGCAAGCCTGTTGAGAAAATGAGAAAGGTTGGCTCTAAGGGTGCACCAACTGCTGAGGCATTTAAACAATCTGCAAAGACTGCCAAAAAATGACTAAAAAACATGACAAACCAATAGAGCACAAGACCACTGGGAAGGGCAAGACCTACAACCCAACAGAAAAGGGTGCTGGGATGACAGCCAAAGGCAGAGCTGAATACAATGCAAAGAATGGGTCAAACCTGAAGGCTCCAGCTCCAAACCCCAAGACAAAGAAAGATGAGGGCAGAAAAGCATCTTTCTGTGCAAGGATGGAGGGAGTTGTCAAAAACGCAAAAGGGCCTGCAGAAAGGGCTAAAGCATCATTAAAGAACTGGAACTGTTAACATGCCATTAAAAAAATCCACATCACCCAAAGCATTTAAAGAAAATATCAAAGCAGAGGTAAAGGCTGGGAAACCAGTTAAGCAGGCAGTGGCAATTGCCTATAGTGAAAAAAGAGAGGCTGAAAAAGCCAAGAAAAAGAAATAAAGGAAACACAAATGTTCAATTTCAAACATGAAGTCCAAGATGTAAACCTCATCATTACAGCTCTAGAACACAAAGCTAGAGATATTCAATTGTTAATCCAAAAGTTAACAAAAGAAGCTAATGCTCAATTACCAACTCAAGCTCCAATAGAGGCAGTTGTTGCTAATCCTGAGACACCTCCAAATAACTAAAAGTTATAAATAAATCAAATATATACTTAAATTTACAATATGGGTGCTCCACTAGGTAATATTAATTCATCAAAGGGAAAATTGTTTCAGGAAAAACTGAGGATGATTCTTTCTCAAGAGCCACATAGAGCTAGGCAAGTTGCTGAGGTGTTAATCAGCAAGGCTGAAGAGGGAGAACCTTGGGCAATTAAAGAGCTGATGGATAGGATAGATGGGAAAGCAGTTCAGTCCACAACTCTTGAGGATGCAAGTGGAAATGTCATCATGCCTCATCTTCAGGTCACATTTGTAAAGCCAGATGGAGCAGAGTGAACTTAATCAAGCTATTAAAAAGGCTGAGTTTCCAGTCAAGCTCCAGTGCCTGTTTGAACCCTCTAGATATAAATGCATCTTTGGAGGAAGAGGGTCAGCAAAGTCTTGGTCTGTTGCGAGAGCATTGCTCATCTTGGGTGCAAAGCAAGTCCATAGGATTTTGTGTGCAAGGGAATTCCAGAACTCCATATCTCAATCAGTTCATAAGCTATTAAGTGACCAGATAGTAGAGCTTGGCCTAATTGGGTTTTATGAGATAACCCAGTCCTCAATCAAAGGAGCAAATGGAACTGAGTTTTCCTTTGTTGGCCTAAAGAACAATCCACACAATATAAAGTCATACGAAGGGTGTACCATTGTTTGGGTTGAGGAGGCGCAAGCAGTGTCAGCTAGGTCATGGGATATTTTGATCCCAACTATAAGGGCAAAAGACTCAGAGATTTGGATAACCATGAACCCAGAACTGGAGTCAGATGCCACATACCAAAGATTTATCCTCCACAAGCCTGATAATTGCATCACAACCAAAGTCAACTGGTCTGATAATCCTTGGTTTCCAGAAGTCTTAGATCATGAGAGGAGAACTCTTCAGGCCAGAGATCCAGAGGCCTATAACACTGTCTGGGAAGGATTGTGTAGGCAGACTGTGGATGGAGCTGTGTTTGCAAGGGAAATGCAAAGTGCTGAGTTGGAGGAAAGAATTACCAAAGTCAGATATGACCCTACCAAGCCAGTTCATGCTGTGTTTGATCTTGGATGGGCAGACTCCACAGCCATTTGGTTTGTGCAGTTCATAGCCCAAGAAATCAGGTTTATTAGATATATTGAGGACAATCAGCAGACTGTGAGCCATTATTTGGCTTTGATGCAAACCTTTGGATATGTCTATGACACTTTGTGGTTGCCTCATGATGCTCAGAATAAGACCTTGGCGGCTCAGGGTAGAACCATAGAGGAAATTGTCAGAAATTCAGGGTTCAAGACCAAAATCATTCCAAGAACCAGTATTGCAGACTCAATAAATGCCTCCAGAACCATGTTCAGAAACTGTTTCTTTGACAGAGATAATTGCTATGATGGGTTGCAATGTCTGAGACACTATAGGTATGAAGTTGACCCAGAGACAAAAGCATTTAGTAAAAACCCACTTCATGACCAATATTCACATGGAGCTGATGCTTTCAGAATGGTTGCCTTGGGAGTCCAAGAGACTAGACCAAAAAGACCAAAACAAGTAAACTATGCACCACCACAATCATGGATGGCACTATAAATGGCACTAGATCCTCAAGAAACAGACTATGACCCCATCATTGATGAGGCCAAACAATTTCTAAAGTTTGCAAATGATGCAGACACCATGAACAGACAAGAGGCTTTGGAAGATCTCAAGTTTGCATCTGGGGGGGATCAATGGCCTGTTGACCTACAAAACTCAAGAAACTTAGAGTCCAGACCAGTTTTGACTATTAATAAACTGGATGGCTATTGCAGACAAGTAACTAACCAACAGAGACAACAAAGGCCAAGGATTAAGGTTCATGCCACAAATACTGTGGAGGACGCGGCAGATGCAAAAGTAGTCCAAGGAATGGTCAGGCACATAGAGGTAAATTCCAGTGCAGATAATGCTTATGACAATGCTTATAACTATGCTGTACGCATGGGTTGGGGATATATCAGAGTTGACCATAGATATGTAAGGGAAGATTCTTTTGACCAAGAAATCTACATAGATCCTATTGACAATCCCTTTACTGTTTATATGGATCCCAACTCTATAGCAGTTGATGGCTCAGACCAAGAAAAGTGTCTGATTACATCCATGATGCCTAAATCTGTGTTTAAGCAGATGTATCCAGATGCCCAAGACACTTCCTTTACCTCTAGAGGAACTGGAGACACTCAGTCTGAATGGATTACTAGGGAAGATATTAGGGTTGCAGAATACTTTTACACAGTCAGAGAAAAAGCCAAACTCTATTTATTGAGTGATGGCTCTGCTAGATTTGCAGATTCCAAGGACTTTTTTGAAAAGATTAAGAGATCTGGGCTAGAAATAGTGGATGAAAGGCCAAGTGTCAAAAAGACCATTAAATGGAAAAAACTGACAGCAATTGAGGTCTTGGAGGAGAGAGATTGGCCTGGCTACTACATCCCAATTGTTCCAGTTTATGGAAGGCATGTGGTCATTGGTGACAAGAGGAAAAAGTTTGGAATGGTGAGACATGCGAAGGACAGCCAGCGCATGTACAACTTCTGGGTCACATCCATGACTGAATCTGTGGCCTTGGCTCCAAAGGCTAAATGGATCATGGCAGAGGGTCAAGATGAGGGTCATGAGAATGATTGGGCAAGTGCCAACATCAAGTCAATGGCTACTTTGAGATATAAGCAGACTGATATTGATGGAAACCCAGCTCCTCCTCCAACAAGACTTCAGCCAGAGCCTCCTCCAGCAGGGATTATGACTGCCGCTAGTCAGATCAATGATGACATGGCTACTATTATTGGCATTTATGACCCAAGCCAACAGCTCCCAGGCAATATGTCTGGAAAGGCTCTAAATGGTCAACAAATGCAGATTGATCTGACCAATTTTGACCTTTATGACAATTTAACCAAGTCCATAGCCCATATTGGTAAGATCATTTTGGATCTAATTCCTCATATTTATGACACTGAAAGGGTAATGAGGATTATTGGTGATGATGGAAAGCCAGACCTTTTGACCATTAATCAAAGGGATGCAGTTGGAAGAGTCATGAATGATGTGACTGTAGGCCAATATGATGTGGTGATGGAGACAGGCCCAGGGTATAACTCCAAGCGTCAAGAGGCAGTTGAGGCAATGATGCCATTGCTGTCTGGAAATGAGCAATTGTTCAATGCCGCTGCAGACTTGGTGTTCAGGAACATGGACTTCCCAGGTGCTGAGGTGATTGCAGACAGACTTGCAACTCTGAACCCATTAGCCCAGATTGATGAACATTCTGAGATTCCTCCACAGGCTCAGATGGCAATTAAGCAAGCCCAAGCTCAAGTCCAACAGCTCACACAGCAGTTACAGGCTATGCAGTTGGCTATGAAACAAAGACAAGATATTGAGCAAGTCAAGCAACAGGCTGAGACACAGAGGGAGTTGATGAGGCAGACTGCCAAGGCTCATAACACTGAGTCTACTTTGGAGGCTAGGGTTCATGATGTGAACACCAAGGCCATCACAAGTCAAAACAGGTCTGAAATTGAGGCCATCACAGACTTACTTTTGCACAACATGGACACTGCAAGGCTAGAAAGGGAAATAGCAATGAGAAATCAGGAGCAGTACCAAGCAATAATGCAGGCTGACCAATCCATTATGCCTAATCAGCAACAATAATTGACAGCCTTATAATTTTGGGTTATATTGCCCACAAACCTTACTAGTCAGGCAGACTAGGCAAAATACTTGAGGAAACTCATGAGTGATAGACAAGCAAGTAATGTAATTACTTCAGAAAATTCAGGTGATTTTTATGCTAACAAACTTGGTTTAGCTGAGACCCAAAGTCCTGACCCTGCAGAGACTCCCTCACCAGAGGTTGAGCAACCTGAGCTGACAGAGACAAAAGAGGATCAGAGTTTACCAGAGGCACAAGAGGAAACCAAACCAGTAGAGGAAGGTGTCAGAAAGCCAAAACTTGAAAAGAGGTTTGATAAAGTCATCAAAGAAAGGGAACTTGCCAGAGCAGAGGCTCAAAAGGAAAGGGAACAAAGAGAGGCTTTAGAGAACAGGCTTAAAGAACTTGAACAAGCTAGTAAGCCCCAAGTGGCAGAAAACCTTGATAAAGAACCACAGCCTAGTGATTTTACTGATGCATTTGAATATGCAAAGGCATTAGCAAAATACTCAACTGAAAAGGCACTAAAAGACAGAGATATTGCTGAACAGCAAAAGCAAGCAAAGGCAGAGAAAGACAAGGTTTTATCATCTTGGAGTTCTAAGTTAGAGCAAGCAAAGGCTGAACTTCCTGATTATGAGGAAATGATTGCATCATCAGATGTGACTGTTTCAGATCAAGTTAGGGATGCTATTTTGGAAAGTGATGTTGGGCCAAAGATCTTGTATCACTTAGCAGAGAATCCTGAAGTAGCAGAAAAAATTGGCAAGATGTCATTGATTAGTGCTTTGAGAGAAGTTGGCAGATTGGAGGCTAGATTTGAAAAGCCTACAGAGACACAAAAGCCTACTGTTAGAAAGAGCAATGCACCAGCACCTATCAATCCTATTAGAGGGGGTTCTAATGTTGAAGTGCCAATAGATTCAAATGGGAATTTTAATGGCACTCCATCACAGTGGAAAGAACTCAGGAAAGCGGGAAAGATAAGGTAAACAATTTTTAACTTTTTAAAGGAACAGAAATGGCAAATAATTTGCTAACGATATCCAAGATCACTAATGAAGCATTAATGGTCTTAGAAAACGAACTCACATTTTCAAGTGAAGTTGATCGCAACTATGACGATCAGTTTGCCGTAGTTGGCGGAAAGATCGGCAATACAGTCAATGTCCGCAGACCTGGTCGCTTCATTGGTACAACCGGGCCCGCACTCAACGTAGAGGACTTCAATGAAACTTCGGTGCCGGTCACTCTATCAACGCAATTTCACGTGGATACGCAATTTACTACGCAAGACCTGGCCCTATCACTCGATATGTTCAGTGACCGCGTATTGAAACCCGCAGTAGCTGCTATTGCAAATAAGATAGACCGTGATGGATTACAGATGGCGGCTTTGCAAACAGCAAATATCGTCGGGACGGCCGGGACACCCCCCACAGGCCTCATCACCTATCTAACTGCTGGCGCATATCTTGATGCAGAAGGTGCACCAAGAGATGGTCGCAGAGCATGTATTGTTGAACCCTTTACATCAGCAACTATTGTTGATTCACTAAAAGGTTTGTTCATGCCACAAGAGGCGATAGCGGAGCAATACCGCAAAGGCCTTATGGGCCGGGACAGCGCTGGGACCAATTGGAAATTGGATCAAAACGTGGTCAGTCAAACCTTTGGCTCTTACAGTGGAAACACACTCTCTGCTGACACAACAACTGCTACAGGCCAAATTGGTTACTTGAACAGTGGTTGGTCACAGTATTCAACAATCCAGATCAAAGCATCTACAGCATCTACATTGAATGCTGGTGATGTGATCCAGATTGCTGGTGTGTATGCAACTAACCCACAAAACAGACAGGCTTATGGCTCTGGCAAATTGCGTAATTTTGTAATTCAGTCCACTACAACAGTTGGAACTTCAGCTACAAACATTACAGTTAGCCCTGCAGTCATCACTGGTGGTCAGTTCCAGAACTCTATTATTATTGGTACAACATCTTCAACAGCAGTTGTTACACCATTCAATAACACTGGCACATTGTCACCACAAAACATGCTCTTCCATCGCAATGCATTTACGTTAGCGGTAGCTGATCTTGAGTTGCCCGAGGGTGTGCACTTTGCAGGCAGAGCCTCTGACAAGGAAGTTGGTTTGTCCATGCGTGTTGTGCGCCAATACACCATCAACAACGATTCAATCCCAACAAGGCTTGATGTTCTGTATGGTTGGGCACCGCTGTACCAAGAGCTTGCTTGCAGAATCGCGGCTTAATCATTAACATTTACATTAAAGGAAATAAAAAATGAGTAATCCCGGACCAGCAACCACAGTCTCAGCACACCCAAGTAATGTCACCACTAATCAGGCTTTGCGCTTGATTGGTGTGGCAAAGGGTGTTAACTTGAATGCAGTTGCATTTACCCCAATCCCTGTTAACAACTCCACAGCATATTTGCCAAAAGAGTTGATTGTTACCAATGTAAACAACAATGGATCAGTGGTAAGTTTGTCAACTAGCACAGCACTAGGCATTGCAACAGTAAACTCTGGTTCACCATCAAGTTTATTTGGTGCTCTAACAACTGCTCAACTTGCATCTTTGTCAACTTCCACACTAGGAACTGCCTATGTAGATTCAAGCTCAACCAGTTTGTCTTATGCTAACCAAACTTTATATGCCAATGTGACAGTTGCATCAGGTGCTACTGGAACTGGTGATGTATATGTTTATGGCTATGACTTTAGCTAATACAGCTTAAAAAAAAGAAGAAAAGCTACTCTCAAAAGGGGTAGCTTTTTCTGTTTTAAACAGTACAATTTCAATTTTCAAAGGAAAAAAACATGCCCTCTACCACAATTGCAAGGGGAAATGCTTTAAGCACTTTCTACATTTCTCCCACATTTTCTAATGCCTCTAACACACTAGCGGCCAACACCACAACAGCAGTTACTTATACAGTGCCAGGCCTCCTGACCACTGATTTAATCATTGTTCAAGGTGTAATTGGTAATCAAACTGCTGGTGTCTTTATCGCAGAGGCTGATTGTTTAACAAACAATGTTTTAACAATTCAGTATGGTAATTTGACAGCTAGTGCATCAGCAGTGCCTGCATCTGGTCAATATGTAATCCAGATCACCAGAGCTGAAGGCCCATTACCAGTAACAGCAGTTTAATTATGGCTAATACCAGTGTTTACAGACCTATAGGCCAGACCTATGCTGTTGCAGTAACCACAACTGCTAGTAATTCTTTGAGCATTGTTCCTGTTGGCAATGACCAAATCAATTACTGTGCATTTTTGAATACTGGCTCTACACCTATTGCCATTTCAATTGCTCCTTTAAATCCTACAAGCATTACTGCACCTTCAGCAGTATTGCCCACTGCAGGCAACACCTCAACATCATTTGTCTTGGGCATATCTATGTCTCAGCCAACTGTGATTGCAGTGCCTGCAAATGGATTCAATTTGAGTGCAGTTGGGACAGCTAATACTCTATATGTAATGCCTGTGGCAGATCAATCATGACCAATCAAGTAGCTTACACAACTTCTTACAATGTTACTGAGGTAAACAACATTGCTGGTAGTCCCTCCATTCAAACTGGATTTGGAACAAGTCCAACTTTGACAGGAGCTAACACAAAATGTTTCCAAGTAAAGATTGGTTCTGGTGGCTCTACTGGAGGCACTATCACTTTACCAACAGCACCAAATGGATGGTCTGCTCAAGCTAACAATGTATCTGAGGCAAACACTGTTTATTTATTGCAAACAGCATTTACTCAGAACTCTGTTACTTTGGCATCATTCAAAAATGCTGATGGTACAAGTGCCACAATGAATGCAGGCGATATTCTGCTTATTAACTGCTTTTCATTCTGATGACTGCTCCTGCCCTAACATCTGACCAAAATCTATTGCCTGTTCAGGCATATTTCAATTTGGATGGTAGTTTCAACACTTTTATAGGGCAAGGACAGCCTTTTTATGCTACTTTTAATCCATCTCAAAGTGGGTTAAACATCACCAATAGCACAATAAATAGCACCACAATTGGACTTGTAACTCCATCTTCTGGTGCTTTTACCTCTATTTCTACAGTTACAGGCACTATTTCCACAACTCCAAGCAATCCAACTGACTTGGTTAACAAGAATTATGTGGATATGTTTGTTCAAGGCTATGCCATCAAAGCAGAATGCCAAGTTGCCTCAACTGGGAACCTTACTTTAAGTGGATTGCAAACCATAGATGGCTATACCACTTTAGCCAATGATAGGGTTTTGGTAAAGAATCAAAGCACATCATCACAAAATGGCATTTATGTGGCCTCTTCAGGAGCTTGGTCTAGATCAAGTGATGCAAATACTTGGAATTCACTGATTTCAGCCTTTACATTTATTCAAAATGGCTCAACTCAACAGAATTCTGGTTGGGTATGTACTATTACTAGTGGTGGAACATTGGGAACCACACCAGTGACTTGGAGCCAGTTGGCAAGTGCGGCCAGTTACTTTGCAGGCACAGGGCTGACCCTTTCCTCATACACTTTCAGCATTACTCCAGTTGGCACAGCAGGCACTTATGGTTCTGCATCAACTGTTCCAGTATTTGTTACAAATGCATCTGGTCAGGTGACATCTGTAACCAATACATCTATTAGCATTGCTCCTAGTCAAATTAATGCAACTATTCCTAATTCTGGATTGACTAATAGTTCAATCACTATTAATGGAACTGGCATTAGTTTGGGTGGATCAGCCACTATAACTGCTGTAAATCCAAATGCTTTGACCATTGGAACTGGTCTTTCAGGCACTAGCTACAATGGTTCAACAGCAATTACCATAGCAAATACTGGTGTTTTGAGCTTTTCTGGAGGCACAACAGGCTTTACTCCTAATACTGCCACAACAGGAGCTGTGACCCTTTCTGGCACTTTAAATGTGGCAAATGGAGGCACAGGAGCCACAACCCTGACAGGCTATGTTTATGGCAATGGTACAAGTGCAATGACTGCATCTACAACCATTCCCACATCTGCTCTTTCAGGTAATTTTGTATCCACATTTCAGACTTCTTTGTCTGGATTGACTCCAAGCACTGCAACAACTGGAGCTGTGACACTGGGAGGAACTTTAGGGGTAAGCAGTGGTGGAACTGGAGTAACTGCATCTAGTGGTGCTAATTCTGTGGTTTTGAGAGATTCAAACCAAAATGTATTTGCTAATAACTTTATTCCAAATACCACTACAACCACAGCATCATCCACTCCAATCAATTTAACTGTTGCATCATCTCAGTATCAAATTGTTAATGGTACTGTGACATCACAGACATTTAATATGCCTGATGCCACTACTTTAGTGGTTGGGGATACTTTTTACTTTAACAATAATATTACTTATTCATCTGTACAAATTAATGCACATGATGGATCTACATCACTTTTGGCATTACAGGCTGGGGGGGCCTCGCACCTAATCCTCCTCAACAATGGCACAACAAATGGCACTTGGGATGTTCACTCTTATGTTCCAAGCACAGCCTCTTGGGGAACTGCAACTCTAAACTTTAATACTTCAAGCAGTATTTCTGGCTCAGTTTCTTGGCAAGGTAATTTAGTTGGCCTATCTTATGGTGGAACTAATACTAATTTGACAGCCTCTGCAGGATCAGTGGCTTACTCCACAGCCTCTGCAATAGCTTTGACTTCTGTTGGCACAAGTGGTCAGTTTTTACAGTCAAATGGCACAGGAGCACCTACTTGGGCAACTCCAGTAAGCTATGCCACAGTCACTGATGACACTACCACTAATGCAACCAGATACCCATTATTTGCTAACCAGACCTCTGGAAGTTTAAGTACAGAGTACACAAGTTCCACAAAACTTCAGTACAACCCAAGCACTGGTGTTTTGACATCCACATCATTTACTGGTTTAGGCACTGGACTCACAGGCACAGCCTCAAGTTTGTCTATTGGTGGAAATGCCTCAACTGCAACCAGTGCTACAACTGCCACAAATTTGGGTGGTGGAGCTAATGGATCTTTGCCTTATCAAACAGCATCTGGAACCACAACATTCTTATCTGCAAGCACAAATGGCTATATTTTGACTTTGGCTGGAGGGGTTCCCACTTGGGCAACAGCTCCAGTATCAGGGATAACCATTACAGATAATACTAGCTCTAGTTCTACTTATTACCCAACTTTGACCACTGCCACAACAGGCACTATCACTGGGGAAACAACAAGTAGCACTAAATTAAGCTATGTTCCTAATACAGGAATATTGTCAGCCACAGGGTTTACTGGTGCTCATAATGGAACTGTTGGGGCAACAACTCCTACAACTGGAGCATTTACTACAGTAAGTGCATCTGGTACTTCCACTGGAGCAGAGGTTATTGCCTCAAATGGTCTTTTTGTCAACAATTTAACAATTGGCACAAGTTACACATTGCCATCTGGTTATTCAGCTCATTCAGTTGGGCCAGTATCATTAAGTAATGGAGTAACAGTTACAGTCCCATCTGGTAGCAGATGGATTGTTCTATAAAGGAAAAAAAATGGGAACCTTAGTCTTTCAGCAAACCAGTGGGGGAACAGTCAATGTGGTGGCAAACAACACCACAGGAACCTACACTTGGACATTGCCTGCAGTTACTGACACATTTGTAGGGGTAACAAGTACACAAACCCTGACAAACAAAGGTCTAACAGCTCCAGTTTTAGGGAGTTGGACTACCTCCACAAGGCCAAGCTCTCCAAGTGTGGGTCAAATTGGCTTTAATACCCAAACAGCAATGTATGAGGGCTATACAGGATCTGGTGGTTGGGGAGGCTTGGGAGGAGCACAGGCTAGTGGAGCCATACAAATAAATAACAATTCAATTACATCTAGCTATACAATCATGTCAGGACAAAATGGGCTATCAGTTGGGCCTATTACAGTCCAATCTGGCTCAACAGTTACAGTTTCTAATGGACAAAGGTGGGTGGTTTTATGAGTACAACTTTAGCAGCGGGAACAGCCACAAGTGGCGCAGCGTTATCTTCTGACACTTCTGGAATACTTCA
>Ga0007805_1000051_pt1 | contig 37920 bp, 58 predicted proteins | sample CryBogCBE24Aug09_FD_71231 | JGI IMG/M metagenome (GOLD analysis project Ga0007805, IMG submission 71231) | Freshwater microbial communities from Crystal Bog, Wisconsin, USA - CBE24Aug09 | ecosystem: Environmental > Aquatic > Freshwater > Lake | place: Crystal Bog, Wisconsin, USA | collected... | reverse complement strand
CACAGATCCCAAAGCAAATATGCCTCTAGTGGAATTACCTGCGGCTGAGCCAAACTGTGAACCACAACTTGCAGCTCCGACACCACTTGCTGTGCTAGAACAGCAGGCATAAGTATATTTGTTGCGGATGGTTGATGCTCCGCCGGCCACAACTCCCAAAGTAAATATGCCTCTAGTGGAATTACCTGCTGCAGATCCTCGATATGAGGCCGCACTTGCAGCTCCTACGCCACTCGCCGTACTGCTGCAACATGCGTAAGTGTATTTGTTGCGGGTGGTTGATGTTACGCCGCACACATACCCCAAAGCGAATATGCCTCTAGTGGAATTACCTGCTGCCGATCCATAATATGAGGCCGCAGATGCGGATGCCGCAGAGGTGCTTGTGCAAGTCGCAAAAGTGTATTTGTTGCGGGTGGTTGATGCGCCGGGCGTACCCCCCAAAGCAAATATGCCTTTGGTTCCAACAGGGCCACCAGTATTTCCACCAAACCCATATCCTTGGGCCGAAAATGCGCCTTTGGTCGAGATAATTGGCATTTTATTTAAACTGCGTTACGGCAGCAATAACCGTATAGGTCGCATTTGCCGTTTTGGTAATTGTGTAGGTATAAATATCAATCCCTGAAGCATTACCCGTAGTCGGCGCAGTTCCTCCTTGCCATTTCGGTGTCACAGTCGTTCCATCAATCTGATATGCGTTATTATAATAAGCTGTTCCACCTTGTGTCGTCATCGCAACAACAGTTATCGTTTCATTAAGCCCAAGATATGCATTTAATTGTGTAGCAGCAGTCCCTCTGAAATTAATTGTCCAGTTAGCGCCTGCATTCTGCGTAAAATACAATACAGACTGCTTATCAACGTCGAAGTTGATCGTCGCATTTGGAGCCGTGCCGATAACAGTGACAGCATCTACTGTTGGATATTCAGTTGCCGAGACAAATGATCCGCCATAAATGTGCGCACTAGACATAGTGCTAGTGTCAAACGAAGCAACCTTCTTACCAAATGCGGATGATGTGCGTGGCATATCAGAGAAGCGCCCCAAACGCTGTAGCGGTAAGTGCCGTAGTAGAAGCCGTCGTTGTGACAGTCACGCTAACATACAAACGGTTTGCCGAAGGGATATACAGACCATTTGCATAAGCATATGTCGTCGTGAACCCCGCCGCAGTAGTGCTTGGCGTTACAGCAGAAACTGGAATTTCATCCGTCAAATAAGCATTCGTGCCGTCCCAGTTCCAAATCTGGACGAGGTTGGCAGCCGTAGCAGCAGTAATACTAGTAGAAGCCGCAACAACTTTAATATAGTCAACTCTCGTTCCATTTGTGGAAGTTGGAACGAACTGAATGATATTAGCACCGGCCAAGCTTGCTGTAGCTGTCGGGCCTCTTGTCGTGCAGGCAGTTTGAGCTGTTAAATTAGCAGACACAGAATATGGTGTCTGAGCAAATACTGGAGTAGCAGTTACGGCCATTACAGGCTCCCGAAGTTGTTAGCGATATATACTGTGGTCACGCCGGTCCCAGGCAATTCCCCAACCGTCGCGGCGTTATCATAAAGTATTCTACCGGATGTTCCACCGCTAATTGCCGTTGAGTTTACAACGACAGTTCCAACATTCACCGTATTGTAAGCAATCGTCTCGACAATATCGCCCGCAACAGCGCCGACGCTTAATACCACACTTGTGCCGTTCGACGCCGTATAGTCTGAGGCATTCAGCAACACGCCATTCAGATAAACCGCAACATAACCAACTGTATAAGACAACGTGAAGGTTGTCTGACCGCCAGTAGCCGTAAAGCTCGTTCTAACGTATGTCGCATTTGGAGCCGATCCGGTTGGTCCTGTAGGGCCTGTTGTTCCAGTTGAGCCTGTAGGACCAGTTGGGCCTGCTACCGAAGAAGCTGCTCCAGTTGGTCCAGTTGGGCCAGTTGCTCCCGTTATTCCAGTGGAGCCTGTAGGTCCCGTTGGGCCGGTTGCGCCCGTAGAACCAGCAGTGCCAGTAGGTCCAGTTGGGCCACCCGCGCCAGTTGATCCCGTTGGTCCTGTCGGCCCAGTAGGCCCATTTGTCCCGGCAGAACCTGTTGGTCCAGTAGGTCCGTTGCTACCAGATGAACCCGTAGGTCCTGTTGGGCCACCCGCACCCGTTGACCCTGTCGGCCCAGTAGGTCCATTTGTTCCCGCAGACCCTGTAGGACCCGTTGGTCCATTTGTTCCCGCAGATCCCGTAGGACCCGTTGGTCCGTTTGTTCCGGCAGACCCTGTTGGCCCTGTAGGGCCAGTCGGACCATTTGTTCCGGCAGACCCCGTAGGTCCTGTCGGGCCAGTCGGACCAGCCACAGTTGATGCCGCGCCAGTAGGACCAGTTGGGCCTGTTGATCCTGTGCTACCAGTTGGACCAGTTGGGCCAGTAGAGCCGGTCGGCCCTAACTGCGTATATGTCACCTGCTGCGCAGTAACAATAACGCCCGGCGTTGCTGGAACGGTAGGAGATGTCTGTGACGCAAAAGATGCAATGGATATGGAAGTATTGCTAACGGCCCACACTAATTGGATGTAATCGCCAGCATTTAATTTGAGAACATAATTGATGGCAGCAATCAGCTCCCCATTAACGCCCGCTTGTCTGTATGGTATCCAATAAATACTATTGCTTTCTGTTACATCAGAACCATTAACCCTAATCCACACATCAACATTATCATTGCCAGTTGTCGCAGTATTTTGGAACTGTATGGAATATTGCAGATTATATACGCCGGCATTGGAAAATGTAATTTGATTGCCACTAACAATGCTAACGCCGCTGCTATTAGGGTCTGTATTACCAATGTTTATTACATATGTTGAAGCTGTGCTTGCGGCTGTCTGGTTTGTGGTGTCGTAAAAAGACCCCCAATAACCTATAGTTCCGCCGGCACCAGTTGCGCCAGTAGGGCCTGTTGCGCCTGTTGGGCCTGTCCCAGTAGGACCTGTCGCGCCCGTTGGGCCTGTAGGCCCGGTAGAACCAGCGGGGCCAGGGGCGCCATTTAGATTAACAGACCAAGCAGCAAAAGTTCCTGTGCCAGTCGTAGACGTTACATTAACAACAAGAGCGCCAGTTCCAGAATTATAGGACGTGACAGTGCCAATCATGTAATGAGAAGCGTCATACGCAATTAGAACTTGCTGCGCCGTTGTATAGGCTAACCCAGTTCCAACTGTTAACGATTGAGTCCCCGTTCCAATTGTTAAAGACGTTGTGCTCGTTGTGGCGTATGTGCTGCCATTAGCGCCCGTAGGACCAGTTGGACCTGTGGCGCCAGTTGGCCCCGTCGACCCAGTGCTTCCGGTTGGTCCTGTTGGGCCGGTAGAGCCAGTCGGTCCCGTTGGTCCCGTCGCTCCAGTAGAGCCAGTAGAGCCAGTAGGCCCTGTAGGTCCAGCCACAGTAGACGCGGCGCCAGTGGGGCCTGTCGCACCTGTCGGGCCTGTCGGGCCGGCATTACCTTGAGAACCAGTTGGACCCGTTGGGCCCGTAGAACCAGAACTGCCCGCGGCGCCAGTGGGTCCCGTCGGCCCGGCAACTGTTGAAGCTGCACCAGTAGGACCAGTCGCACCCGTCGGGCCAGTTGGGCCCGCAACCGTAGAAGCCGCACCAGTTGGACCCGTCGGGCCAGTAGGTCCCGTTCCTGTTGGACCTGTAGGACCGGCACCACCAGAAGACCCAGTCGCGCCCGTAGGACCCGTTGGGCCAGAACCTGTTGGGCCAGTGGGGCCGGCAACAGTTGATGCTGCGCCAGTTGGGCCGGTTGGGCCAGTGGCACCCGAAGTGCCAGAAAAACCAGTTGGGCCTGTTGGGCCGTTTAATCCCGTTGGTCCAGTTGGACCAGCATTACCAATTGACCCCGTGGGGCCAGTGGGGCCAGTGGCGCCAGATGACCCGGTTGTTCCGGTAGGACCCGTCGGCCCGCCAGGTCCCGTTGGCCCAGTAATTTGTGCGCCTACTGGTCCGACGTCTATCCATGTAGAGCCATTCCATACCCACAAATGCTCTGTGTCTGACGTAACATATGCGTCACCCACTGAACCAGTGTAGCTTGATGGATAGCCTGGCAGAGACGTAGCGGTGGGGACTGTGCCCTTAAAAGAAAACCCACCCGCGGGGCCAGTTGCTCCCGTGGGGCCAGTTGGGCCGCCAAGATTTGCTATTTGACGCGACGTAATACGAACAGATGTCCCAGCCTGGACAGCCTCTAGCTGCTCAGTCCCGTTTAAGCTGATGGCTACCGGCAGGTTGGGGATCTGGATATTTGACATTCTACGTCCTTAAAACTCGCGCCATTGTAGCGGAACCAATAGCAAACCGCTACTTGCTTTTATTTACATTGGGACAGAAACAGCCAATTGGGACCCATAATACACGCCGGCCTGGTTGGCGTTTACCCCATCCCCGCTTTCACACGCATAAATATATTTCGGGCCAATAGACCCAGGCGCTTCTACCGAGGTAAATGTTGACTCAGACAATCCATTTATTATTGGAGCCCAATTAGTCGCGGTTATAGAAGACCCATTTAATGCAACCCCAAACATAGTATTGGCGGCATAATAATCCCAAGTGTTTATACAATATCCAGAAGTTATGTATGGCCCAACACCAGCAGACGTGCCAGTTGCGTAAACTGTACTAACATTTTGTTGGTAAAGAACTGTTATTGAATCTTCAGCTCTTCCATACATAAGTTGAACAAGATTAGAAGAGCTATTTCTTGCAAATTGGGCGGCGACACCTTTACAGCCGGTAGCTAAACAACCGGGAACAGCCGTAACCGTGTATGGGCCACCGGTATCAAATAGATAAGCGCCAACTAAAACTCTATTATAATAATTCCACACATTTAAAACTGCGGCAGAACCACCAGATGCAGAACCGCCCCACTTCCATGAAATGGTAGAAGTCGAATAATCCGTATAAAAAGAACCTAAATATGTTCCCCTGTATGCGCCCATTGTTATGGTAGAGCCGCCAGATATGCGGCATGTGTCAGAACTGGAATTTACTAAAATTCCCTGTATCCGAGTTCCAACATCTGATGGAGAATTAGTTACTGTCGTAATGGTTGCGCCGGATGTGTTTGTAAAATATCCAGTCCCTGCCAATGGAGTAGGATTAACAGTTGACCAAGGAACGGTGCAAAGAACTGGAGAACCGCTATTCATAGTAACATACACATCATAGGCTGACCTTGGATACCAATTACTATTTATAGTAAGAGCCAACCCGATTGTGTCTGATGGGCTTGATGTAAATTGGACGCTTTGCATTGTTGTTCCATCATAAATAGGAACATAAGCGCCATTATATGGAGAATAATACAGTGTTGATTGGCCTACATAACTGGTAGAGCCATTGTTTTGAATAACAGGAACACCCGCGACAACAGTTAATCTTCCACCTGGTCTAACCGCAGAAGCAGACCCGCCGCCTGCCGCCCAAGAAGGGTCAGCAGCTGCGCCATTTGTTGTAAGAACTTGACCAGATGTTCCGGGAGCCAACGCAGCCCATCCAGAAGCGCCTCGATACAATATAGATCCTCTTGATGAAGAGAAATTTGTATCAAAAACGCTACTCGCAGAAGCAAAAGCAGGAGGCGAACCTGTTGTAGCGGTTAAAATATTCCCGTTTGTTCCTGCAGCAGTTGAATTAGGAGAATTACCAGCGCCACCGCCATAAACAACGCCATATTGTGTTAATGCAGCAGATGAAGCCATCGCGCTAGAGGAAGAAAAATAAGGAATACCTCCAGATGTTCCCGCAGTTAGCCCAGTCCCGCCATTTGCAACACCGCCGACAAAAACACCTGTAGAAGTATTAATCGCTCCCATAGGATACCAAGTATTATTAAATAATATTGATACGGGATATGGATTTGATGTTTTATATGTTCCAATCTGAGTTGTGCTTGGTGCTGCAACAACTGACGTTGAAACAAGAATTGAGGCAATCGCAGTTAGAATTTTTAGCATGTCACCCTCAATAACTATACATGGCGAATACAACGTCGCCTGGATTTACACTGAATACCGTAGATAACCACGTTATGATCGTTCCACTTACGGAAAATGCTGGAGAAGATCCCGCCGAAACAAAAACTTGACCATTTACAATAAGCTGAAAAAGACCAGAACCGTTATAAGAATGACTTAGCGCAGGGAAAACATTAGTTGTTGTAATTGTTAGGGAATCAACAGCTGTATTGCCTGTGGTCCCCGCGGGGCCTGTAGGGCCAGTTGGACCGACAGAAGCGGGCCCAGGATACGCCTGCCACCCCTGCCCGTTCCACTGCCATGAACGGGAAGAATAAGTATAGACTTGGCCAACAGTAGGGCTTGCAGGAAAATTAATGGCCATAGCTTCCCCTAATCCTATTATGCATTTTGCTTAGCTTCTAAAGCGTCAATCTTTTCAGAAAGTTTTTTAACTGAGTTAATCAAAGCATATACAAGCTCTGACGCATCAACGGTGTATATTTCCGTTATCTCTCCAGATATAGGATCTTTATACTGGGTCTTCCCAACCATTGTTTCAAATGGCGTCCCAAGTAAGCTTTGAGCAATAAATCCTGTATATGTTTTGCCGTCAGAAACAGAGCCGTATAGACCGTTATACTGATAGGTGATTGGGTTTAAACTAAGTAAATCCGTCAATGATGGAGAATAATTATTTATGTTCTTTTTAACTCTTTGATCTGACGTCGCCGTCCAGCTGCCGCCACCGGTTTTATAGGCGGTTGAACCACTAATCGTTAGATTCCCTGATGAGTCTATCTGACAATATTGAGACCCAGCGCCAAACCCAATATATGGGCTGCTGTAATAAAAAGAATTACTTGATGACCCAATATAATAAGCAGTTCCAGTATTGGTCATATTCTGGAAAGCATTTGTTTGGAAAGACCAGTTAGTATCGCTGACGACGTTAATAATTGTTCCCTTTAGACCATTTGATGTGGTTCCAGTAGGTCCCGTCGGGCCAGTTGGGCCAGTCGGACCAGTCGGACCAGTTGGGCCAGTTGGGCCAGTTGGGCCTGCTCCAGTGGGACCAGTTGGGCCAGTCCCTGTCGGGCCAGAGGCCCCCGTTGGACCCGTTGGGCCGGCGCCAGTTGGACCAGTTGGACCAGTTCCAGTAGGACCAGTTGGACCAGCAATAGTAGATGCAGCCCCAGTTGGGCCTGTAGCGCCCGTCGGACCTGTAGGACCAGCAACACTAGAAGCAGCCCCAGTTGGGCCTGTTGCGCCTGTCGGGCCGGCAACAGTAGAAGCAGCTCCAGTTGGTCCTGTGGAACCCGTAGACCCAGTAGGTCCAGTTGGCCCCGTTGGGCCTGTAATAGCAGTAACCGCTGGTCCGTTATCTATCCACGTAGACCCATTCCAAATGTATAGATGATAATTTGCCGTAACAATGTAAGCATCGCCAACAGTATTGCCGCTTGCGGGCAACGCACCGACAGTAGCAACGCTGCCCTTATATGTAATGCCGGAACCTGCGGGACCCGTTGTTCCAGTTGGACCAGTAGAGCCGGTAGGGCCTGTTGGGCCCGTTACGTTAGAAGGAGCCCCCGTAGGGCCTGCTAGCCCTGTCGGTCCTGTTGGACCTGCAATAGTAGAAGCGGCGCCCGTTGGTCCCGTTGGACCAGATCCAGATGGGCCGGTCGCTCCTGTAGGACCTGTAGGGCCGATAGCTGAAATAGTCCCAATCTCAATCCACTGAGACCCGGCGCTATCTGTCATATAAGTATATTCAAGACCAGTATTTGTATTAAACCAACGGTCACCATTAATTGGTGCAGGAGACGTTGGAGGGGACGCTGACTCAGTGTAAGTTCCTGCACCATTTGGCCCAGTAGGACCGCTAGGACCTGAAGATCCAGTTGGGCCCGTTGGACCCGTTGCTCCACCAGAAGAGTGTTCTAATACATATTGAAAATTAGCATCTAATTCCGTTAAAGGAATGCTTTGGCCGCCAGGCGTATTTCCAAAAGTATAAGGAACGGCCATTATTTCCTCTTATAAAATCGTTGTAGACCAATCAACGAACGCACCAACATTGTTCGTCCAATATGATCCTGTTCTTATACCAAAGAACCACTGATTGTTCCACTGAACAATAAAGTTATATGGGGGAGACAACGGGCCGGTAAATGGAACAGACGTATTGTCGTAAGGTATGCCAATCTCCGTATTATTATAAATTACGGCTGGAGCGTTCCAATCTGTTCCTGGAAGCTGATTTAATCCACTAGGCGCTTCACCAGTTTGCTGCGTAACGCGATAATTATTATTTTGAGTAATTCTTGTCGCGCCGCCTATAACGGGAATGCCCGTAACTGGATCAATTGTATTGCCTTGAGTAATGCGGTAATCGACTTCATCATTAAAATATGGCTCAGTGCGCGGCTGCGTAATTGGAACAGGGTCTGCCGGGACAACTATGGCGCGAAGCTGTTGTTGTGGCTCATCTAAACACTCATCACACACAAGAATACGGATATTCGCTAAAGACGCGCCACGCCAGTCATATTGCCACTGTAGCCTAGTGTGATTAGTCCATATGCCACATCGATCACAGACGGCCTGCGCCTGTGGGTTACGCGAGGATACTCTGGCTCGTCCGGCTTTTGATGCGTAAGCCAATTATCCCCTCCTTACGAGTTAAAATAACCAGCAATTGTAGGGGAAATATATTGTTGGGCAACTTCGACGTTTTGACGAGACGCAATATCGTAAGACTCGTCAGACATCTGCTTAATCATTACCGCCTTTTCTGGAGCCCATATTTGAGCAAGACGATAAGAAAGGCCATAAACCATAGCCTCAAGCCAAATGGATGGGATGTCCATTGTTTGAGCGCCAGTTAAATTCGTATCCTGTATTTGATTAATATAATAATAATTAAAAGACGTTTCATTGCCGTCAGGCACCGGCCATAAATATACGCTTGGGCTTAATAACCTGTCCATCCAATATACAGTTGGAAAGCCCTGTTGCGCCTTATTTGGATAGCTTGAATATTCAGACCGTGAAATTGGTAGAATTAATCTGTCAGTATTTGTCGTGCCAGACGTGACGCGAATATAAGCATCTAAAATAACAACTGAGCTAGAAGGTATTGAATATTGCGTCTGTCCCTGAACCAGCGCAATGCTGCCCAACTGAACTTCCCAAAGATTAACGCCTTGGTTTGACCATCGCATAAACATCATGTTGGTGGCCATGCGGGCCGCCTCCATGTGTTCTTGCAATAACGCGCTAGGGCGTATCCCAATCAGCTGATAAGCGTAAGGGACAACCTCGCCCAGAGATGGGTTGAACGCATATGTTCCGCTGGTTGCCACGGGGCCCCCTTATTAAATCGGGCCGTTGCTCAGTTGCAAGAACGTGGCCGTTACAGATCCGTTTCCGCTGTTTAATAAAACGCGAGCAAATACAGGAGCCTGGTTAAAATAACTAGACTTTGAGGCGCTTGCACCAACGACATTTGTGTCAGAAGAAGACAGCCACGTCATTGACGCCAAGGCGACAGGATTTGTCGCACTATTGGGGTCATCCATAGACGTCTGAACCGTATAATTGACTGTCCCTGTAACATTCACTTGAATTGATACGGGCGCGGGAGCCCAGTCGTCAAAACGAATAAGGTCACTTGATTTAGCGCCGCCAGAGGCGTCAGAAACAGTAACTGTAATAGGACGCATCAGTGTTTTCCTTTTGTGTGTCCGGCACGCGCTGCAGCGACATTATCTACTAAATTTGGATAAGGACGACCAGCGGCCCTAGCTCTTGCTTTGGCCATCTTAACACCTTTTGAGTTTAAAGCCTTATGCTTTGCGTCTTTAGGTGCATCTTTTTCCCAAAATGGCTTAGACATTTGATGTTTCCTCACAAACAAAATCATTGCCATATTTCTCTATGTATAAATCAGCTTCTGCATCCCCATTAGAAGCCAGTAAATATATTTTAGCATATTCTAACAATTCAGGGTCGTCTTTAAATTGGCCCAATCCCTGATTGCATCTATTACAAAGCATCCCTCTAATTTTATTTGTTTTATGGTCATGATCCACTACTAGGTTAGACATATCTCCGCATATTGTGCAATTATGGGTTGTTTCAATTAAATAAGCTAAATCTTTGTCTTCAATCATATCTCTATAAATACCGCGCCTAATCCCGCTTCTATAAGAATTTCTGCAATCTCTGCACCAGCTATCTAATCCATTCTTCTTCTTATTATGAAGAGGAAAGAATTTTGCCGTCTCAGGCTTTTCAATCTTGCATCGCGTGCAAGCTAACATTTAACATCCCATTTTTTCAAAGCTAAATTTATTCTGCTATTAGGGTCATGAGCCGTTTTAGCAGAAGTTAATCTTTTTTTCATCCCGCACATACGGGCCCGAAAATTATCTCTACGCTCAGCGGCTTTAGGACTTTTAGATGCTTGTTCTTTAGAAACTGGCGGCTTTAAATTATGGCCTTCAGCCTTAGCGGATGCACGACCCTTGGCGTTAAGGCCACCAGATTTCGACTGTCCAGCAGACCTAGACCAAGCGGGAGTTTTAAATGACATTTTTCTCCTCCCTTGAAAGCATTTTTGCAAATTTTATTACATCTTCGTGAGTAAATTCTCCCTTACAAACATTATACATATAAACAACTATTTGGACATTAGATTTAATATACGGCAAAGAACTATCTATCCTGTCTATTGAAGGAACCCAAGGATTTGACGCATGTATATCCGTAATTCTTGTATCAAGGTCAAATGATATTCCGGTTGCTTCGCAAACTCCATTCAATATCTTTTTTTCTATCCACGACGATGTAAAATCTGGAGCAGGCCATCCCATTTTTTTTGCTCGTTTTTGAGCATTCCCATAAAGTCTTTGGCATCTTATTTTTAAAGAATTATCCTTGCTCCAATCAGCTTTATAACATTTGTTGCAAGTTCCAGCTTTGCCCTTCCCAAAAGAAACGACATTAGAGCTTTCTCCGCATGAGACACATTTCCCGTCCCAATTTGGGATTTTATAACATCTTGCCATAAAAAAATCCTGAGAGAAGGAAAGCGGGGCTTGCGCCCCGCTCATTTCTCAGTAGTGAGCAGTTTTACCGCGAGGCTCACCCTTAGCGGCAGAAGAAAGAACGCCACCACCAGAAGCGCGGGCAGGCTTTTTAGCCTTTCCACCCTTCTTCATGCAGCTACCGCCCTTTTTGAATCCGTCGGTGCCTTCTTCAGCACGACGGACAGTTTCACCAGCGCCAAAATTGCCTTTGGCCTTTGGATCTTTAACAACGTAACCCATCGTGGGCTCCTATTAGTTAGAAGACGTTAGCTGGATATAGTTAACGTTAACATTAACATAACCAGCAGTAGCGGCGGTTCCAACAGGCGTAATCGTCACAACAACGGGGGCAACCGTTGGAGCGGCAACACCAAGCACTGTTTGATTTGACATAGCGGCAAGCTGTGCCGCCGTGTATGTCGGCGCAATACGACCCGTGGCAGCTTTAACGTCAACACCGCTAACATAAGTTGTCGCGGCGGCAGATGTGCCGATAGACAACGTCGCAGAAGTGCCAGAGTTAAATGCAGTCAGAACGTCAATGTCAAACGACACGATCTGAGAGCCAGCAGGTATATATAGCGTTGCAGAAACGGCAGTAGCGCCATTTTGCGTAAGTGCGACTGACTGAGCAAGTCTTGCGAAACCTATATTAGGACCGTTGGTTTGGCCCTGCTGTAGGTCGCCCGATGTAACCGGCCCAGTGAAGTTTGTTTGACCCATGAGGTCTCTCCTTCAAAGTTGTGAGGGGAGCAAATGGCTCCCCTCGTTTGCCGATTAAGACGTTGGGAACGAGCCCCAAATTGCACGCCAGTTGTAATACGAGAAGCTATACCGCTCGTATCCTTTGACAAGCAAGTTGTCTGTAACGAAATCTACCTGCATGTCGGTCTCGAAACGAACACGCTCCATGTAGCTCAAGCCGTCAATGTTCGTCAGCAAGAACCAAGCGTAAGGCGAGGTCAAGAAGTCGTTGACGAAATAACCTTCAGGCAAGCCGCCCGCGGTCATCATGATCGCATTGACGTCGTTGTCTGCCGTGCCTGGGCGAAGTTCAGTCTTTGTAAGACGGATAGCAACAGGCTCAAGCTGCGGCGGAACAACGAGACGACGACCACGCGCAAACACCTTCAGACCGGCTTGGTCTTTGAAGTTCGTGCGGATAGAGATCATGCCGTTGAGCAGCGTAGCTTCGTTAAGGTCGACTTGAACAGATGGCGTATTAGAAACTGTGCCACCGTCAATCGGATGCGAAGGAGAGCAGAGTGGCTGGCCGTCGCCGCCGACTGAAGCATTATACGTCGTTGCCGTGTTGAGCACGTTGGCGCCGTAGATTTCTTTAGTCTGCTGGAACGACTCAATAAGGCCGAGGTTTGACGGCATAAACTGTGTCTTATACAGGTTATCGTCAATTGCCTTACGGGTGATTGCGTAACCGAGAGCAATTTCAACGTGCTCTTGGTTGTAAATGAAACGCTCACCAGCCGAGTTATCGAAAGCGGTCTGGCCGCCTTCAGTCTTTAACTGAGCAAGACCCAAGAAGCGCATTTCCGCAGTGCGCTCAAGCGCCATTTTGGAATCATGCTTCGTGAAAATCTTGTCGTATTGAGATGGGATCATCTCATATTTACCCTCAACCCCCCGGAGGCCCGGAAGGAGGAGGTCTTTAATGGCAGAGAGATTAACAGCCATTGGTCCTTACTCCTTATTAGACGCCCTGGAAGTTGCGCGTTACGACGTTGTTGAACATGACAACGGCTTGATCATAAGCCTGTCCGTTCGACAGTGTGCCTTGCGCACCAGGAGGGTTGTTGATGATGGAAACAATCTTGAATGGATTGTTCTGAAGGTAGCTAGAAGTATTAAGCGTCGTCGTATCAAGATACGCGGTCGACAATCCGTTAGCTGTGTTGCCGGTGCTGTTGGTGCCAGCGCCAGTGCCAATGTTGTAAAAGGCAAAACCGATCGTAGAATTTACGTCAGCAAGCGCCAAGCCAGTTGCGTCTGACTGAACAACAAACTTAGCATTAGGATCGTTGACGATATAGCCTTCAACAGTCTGTGTTGAAGCAACGTCGCTGCCGACCCAGAAGTTCGACCACACGGTGCGCTTCTGAGACACTGACAGGTATTTGCAGCCAACGAAGATGCCGGCAATGCCGAGAGCGGCTGGGGTAGCGCCAGTAGCGGCAGCCTGTGCAACAGAGCCGTCAGCCTGCCACGTTACAGGGTCGCCAAAGAAGATGTTGGTAGCATTGTAATCAATAAGGACGGCGACTTGCTCATACGTCGGAGCAGAGCCGTTGCCCTGATATTGTCTAAACCCAAACGGCGCATTTGTATTCGCCATGACGGTTTCTCCCTTTTACAGGAGGCTCTGTCATCGCGCACCGGGGCGATTATAGAAGCCGGAAAGTGTTAACGCCTCACGCCGAGGAGGCCCAGGCCATTTTTCAGGCTTAACATTATTATATATAAAACGATGGTAAACGTAAAGAGACCCCATTTAGGGGCCTCTATTTTGTTTGTATTTTTAATCCCGCGGCACAGGCATAGGCTCATACGACTTATTAATCTGCGGCCTTACCTTGGCGTGATCTCGCGTCAGCGTTCCATCTGGCGTTCCAGACAGTTGCTCTTCCTTGGCGCGAACCTGCATTTTTGCCTTACGAAGTTCTGCAGCCTTACGCTCGTCAATAATCTCCGTCGGGCACTCCATCAGAATATTACCCTTGCGGGTGATGATACCACTGTTTGTGTCGTGCGGCATCATTTCCGGGTGTCGGCTTGTTGGAACGGCGGTCCAACCAGCACGCGCAAGTTGAACCTGATACGCGGGGTCTTCAGCGCCATATACCGTGTGACGGCGCCACATATACGTCCAACCTTCAGGAATAATACCTGGGTCGACGTAGAACTCATCAGTCCCGTCCACCACTTCTCCAAGGTGCTCACGCAATTCTGCGGCACGTTGGCGAGCTCTCTCACGCGGGTCTGCGTCACGAATAGGCGGCCTCAGTGAAGAAACAACCTCAACTGGAGCCGCCTCTTCAACGACATCTGTTACATCGTCTTGAAGAACTGGCTCTGATTTGCTTTTCTGGAAAAGACCCTTTGGCCGTCCACGTCTAATATTAGATTCCATAATTATTGCCTTCCCATCTTGCCTTCATTGCGAAGGGCGATCATGTTTTTTGCGTATTCAGCCTCAGTCATTCCCATCATTTTTGCCGTGTCGGCCTGCTCCCTCGAAAGACGAATGACATTTGGTCTTTGATTGCCCCTAGAGACAGGAGCAGCAGGAGGAGGAACTTGACGACGCGGAGAAGGAGCCGCGGCATCTGACACAGGATCAGCATCGTCGTTTTTATGAAAACCGAGACGATTTTCAATAAAAGAAAAATACTCGTCGCTATCAAGAACGATACCGTCATCGACAGCATCTTCATGCGCCCGATACATGCGACGAATTGTTCTCTCGTCACGAAGATTGTCCCTATTGTCTCTCAACCATGAGGCAGATTTAGGAGAAACATTAGACGCAATTTGATCAACAAGGTCTCCCTTAAACTGAGGTTGCTGCGTAGCAGCCTCTTCGGCAGACTTCATTTGATCTTTCATGGCCTTTTTGCCGCGCTTTAGCTCAGAAAGCTGTGTCGCATTCGTGGCAAGAGCCTCTTGGATCTCTGCGGCCTTAGCGTAGTCGCCTGCGCCCATAGCATCAGCATAAGCAGACTTTAGAGTGTCGTTTCTTTCCTTGACTGTCTCAATGGCATTAACGACGAGCTGGTAATCAGACTCTGTTTTACCCTCGGTAGCCCTTTGAGCATGTTCATATGCCTGCCTGGCACGCTTTTCAGCCTCAAGACGCGCAAGTTTTTCACGTTCAAGGCTCTTTTTTAGCTCATTGATACCTTCGTCAGTCGATATTTCAGCAGACTTTTCAGCCTTTACTGTTTTTTCTTTTGTTTTGCCGGCTTCTGGCTCGTCTTTTTCAACTTCGACAACGATATCATCGTTTTTCTTGTCTTCTTTAGGGTCGTCTAAGACGACTTCAACGTGATCTTTATCTTCAGACATATAAATATCTCCTACCACATCTGATCTGGAGCTCTAATACGCGCCTTTACTTGCGTATCAGACAACATTCGGCACAAAACGCCATTAACAGTCACGCTCCAACCATCAGATGGACGAAAAACGACCCAGTCGTGACTATTAAATGAGACCCCTTCAAACCATTCGCCAGTTTCGTCGTTAAAAGCAGACGGCCCCATCTTTAAAATGAGCCCCACTTTTGACTGGAATCTATCTTCGTCACGATATTTATCGCTTAAATATAGACCGCTCTTAGTTTTCTCAGGCCTAATATAGACGCCAACTAAAATCTGATTGTTGAAAATCTCAATGTCAGAGATATCGCCAATTTCATCTATTAACTTACCCTTTGGATCGTCTCCATGATCCATTTCCAGTTGCTTCATTGTGCTTCCCTTCCATGAATATTACTGTCTGCCTCGTCCATATATTCAACGGCCAAGCGCAGACCAGCAATTTTACCGCTCATGAAGCGGTATTCGTCAAAATCTTCAACCATTCCGAAGGACATATTTTCCTTTAGTCTTTCAATTTCAACATCTATTAATCTTCTCAACTCTCTCTCGAAGAGTTGCGACACCGTAAATGTTCCCATGCCCAGCTTCCACTCTGGTCCTACCTCATGTAAGTATGAGGGCCTGCAAGAGGAAGGGGATTGCAGGCCCCCAATCGCGTCAATTACTTGCCGCGAACCTTCCCGCCAGCTTTACGGGCAGGCGCATCCTTGTGTAGCTTAGCAATGTCCGTCTTTTGAAGGCGACCCTCACCAGAACCAGCGCCGGCCTCCATGTCCTTATATGACTTGGCAATCTTTGTGATTCTGCCGCCGGCCTTGCGCGCCATTGGCAGGCTTGCTGGAGCAGCAGCAGCGGGCGCCACTGGAGGCATAGGCGTCGTCGGCATAGTAGGCGTAGCCATGCCCGTAGGCATTGGAGCAGAAGGACGCTGACCAGCAATCACGTTAATATGAATGTCTGTCTTTCCAGCCTTGCCGCGTGGGCTTTTTTTCTTACCCTCACCAAGCAAGCCAAAGCCGCCGCCCTCTGCGCGGTTCATGCGCTTTAGGGTCTCAGCGAGACGGGCGCGCTTACCGAGCTTGCCACCTTTTTCTGCGGCCTTCTCAAGTTTCTTTGCAGGAATCTTCTCGCCGGCAGGGACGCCAAGTTGCTTATGCAATGCGCCCTTATGCTTAATGGCCTTCTGAATCCACTTTTCACCAGTCGCACCGCCGTCTTTTTTGCCCGTCAATGCGTCTTTCTTTACCATCTTACGGACAAGCGCCTTGTCTTCTTTAACGTCTGGATGCTTGGCCTTGCCGCCAGCCTTGCGACCAAAACGTGAGGCGCGCATGTCTGCGTCAGTATAGCTTTCTTCGCGGCGTAGCTGAGAAGGAGAAACTTGAGCTCTGGCGCTATCTGAAGAAGAAGGCATAACCTTCAAACCCTTCATGCGAACTTCTGAACCGATTGCTTCCTCCGGGCTTGGCAGGACGCGTTCACCGTCGGCGTGCTTTGAGCGAACCTTGCCGCCCTTTTTATAATGCTCAGCCTTAGCGCGAACTGGTGTAATTTTTTCTGTGCCAATACGCTCTTTTGTATCTTTTTTAGATGCGGCGCTGGATAGGACTTGACCGCCACTGGCCTTCTTCATCTTCCCGCCCCAGCAAGCCTTAGCCTCGCCACCCTTCTTAAAGCCGCCGACGTGCTTTACGCCTTCGCGGTCTTTATTGGCCTCACGCATGTCTTTATTGGCCATACCGACGCCAATTTCTGTCTCAACGCGACCGCCTTTTTTGTATTGGCGGCGGGAGATTGGACGCATCCCAGTTTTTGCCTCACCATTCATAGGCTCAGCTGGAGACCAGTCGGAACTATCGACGCGCTGGTCTTTTGCGTAGCTGCCTGGGTTGGCGAGAGACTTGGCCTTAGCCTTCATTTTCTCTCGCGCTTTTTTTGCCATCTCATACATTCTTTTAAACTCCAGCTGGATAAAACGGGGCGTCCCCCGCCGCAGTTATTTGCGGTTTTTAGATACTACATCAAGAGCGCGGTCTACGATAGATGAAGATCCCTCTAAATGAGATTCTCTTCCCTTGGCAGATTTACGAATGTGATGAGGGACATCTGTTTCTTGCTCATGAGACAACTCTTTTGGAGGCTCTCCCATGAAAGCTAAATCAAGATAATTTTCTCTTGTAACTGGAATGCCCAATCTGTTCATTAATCTCGAAAGTGCATTATCTTCAGTGCCATTCGGGCGCATTAATTCCTCCTGCAAAATCTAGTATTTGTTGTCGCGCTTCATTTTTTGTCAGTTTACCTTCGGCATATTGTTTCCAAATAGAATTAATAACTTTATTATTAGCGGGGTTTTTAAATACATCTGGGAATAACCCACGCACGCCTTCCCAAGTTATAGACTGCATTTGCCTTGGCAGAATACCTCTTTCTTTAGCCGCACGTCTATAGGCTTCTGCGTAAAGAGGATATGTTCCTTGAATGCCACTGGCCGCCGATCCTGCGACCCCCGGCATTCCTTTCCCAGCATAATTTGCAAAATTATGAGCGACTTCTAAATCATTGCCCGATAATGGCCTTAGTAAGCCAGCGGCTACTGCGTGAGTATCAATGGTAACATCTCCGCGAGAAGAATTAGGAGCCAGAAGATTATTGTAAAAGCTTCTTACTTTATGTTTCTCGCCCATAAGACCGTTTAAATTTTCCCGTCCACCACCGGATTCTATTGCTCTAATGGCTTTTGCTATTTCTGTAAGAGAACCCCAACCCGCTTTAGATCGAGAACCGTTAGCATTAGTGGCAAATTCTCCCAGCGTTCCTTCTGGATGGACCAATTGATAGTGCGGAGCACGTTCTGTTTGGTCATGTAACCTCGTCCACATAGCCTTTAAAATTGCTTTTTCATCATCCGGCAAATCCATTTTATGGATATCACCCAGAGATTTACCTTTAATTAGAGAAAACATTGGCTGATATTTATCTTTGTTTAATGAAGGAGTATTGAGGAAAAACTTCTCCATTTTTGGAGTCATTACATATCCATGATAAAAATTATCGCCACGACCTTTAATCGTATCTAAAACACGATCAGCCAAAGATACGTTCTGGAACCAATCTTTTTGTGGTGATAAAGCCGCCAGTGCTCCTGCCGCAGAGGATTCAGATATCCCGTATTTTTTTGACCAATCTTTTACTATTTTATTACCGCCATCATACCAAAGAGAGCTTCTGCCCCTAATATTTTCTGGTATCTGATCATGCAACCATAAAAGATTATCTTTCACATGATCTATAAAATGCTCTGCCGCTTCTTCGTGTCCCATACCTTTAACATCTTCGTGGGCATGGGGATAATCTCTAGTAACACCTACATTTTTAGCAAATAATGGATCTGTGGCTTTCATAGATTCGTAATCTACTATTTTAGGTCCCCCTGCCACATCCATCTCGATTCCCTTCGCCCCAGTAGGTAAGCGAGAATCAATTTCATGAGGGTGAGATCCAATCTCTGTGGCTACTTTCGCCTCTTTAGCAAGTTTAGACCCCTTTAATCCTTTAGCGACTTTGACAGCTTCTTCTACAGGACCAAAGGCAGGAACCGCTCCTAACGCGGCCAAAGCCATCCCGCCGTAATCTCCACCTTCCCCTGCACGCTTAGCTTCTTCAGCCGACATCACATTGCCAAGACCTGGCGTAAAGCCAGCAAGCTCACTAACGCCCTCTGCAAAGCGACGACGCTCAGGAGATGGGCGCTCGCTACCAAGGCCAGCAACGGCGCCATAAATCTTCTCACCAATCGTTGGCTCATATGCTGATAGTGTAGCTTCAGGCCTTGGAGCAGGCAGGTTTTTAGCCGTCTCTAATGCCGAACGAATTGACTCCTGCGGGTCTTGTCTAGCAAACGTAGGAAGATTGGGAGTTAGTTCTTCAGGCGCAAATTGCACGTCGCCTTCAACCCCACCATCGGTGGCGTAACCAATTCTACCGCCATCGTCTCTGTGAGGGCGTTTAAGTAACGGCTCGACAGCAAAGCTCCAAGCAATCAGCCTACGGAATGCCTCGTTAGGGTCTTCACTCCCCAACGGCAATACTGGGCCGCCATGAGCACGTTCTTGCCTAATCTCTTTCTTAACGTCTTTCATTTCATCACCAATAGCATGAGCGCCTTTTATTTCGTCCAAACCGCTTTCACGATAATCAATGACGGGCAATTCTTTAATGCCCAACTGTTCAGCCGCAGTCGCCCTATGGCGCCCATCGGCATGGTTGTGGGACAGAAGCTTTAAGGCCTTAAACTTCTTTCCGTCTTTCATTCCTTCTTTAAACGAAGAAATGAGTAGCTTGTCTTCTTTCGTCCCCTTCAATCTATTGGCGTGCTTTAAAAATTCCTTTGGAGACATAACAGCGACGTGTCCAGTTTCATTGCCTGGCTTGAGTGCCGCCCGTAACTTGCCAGAACTTTTAAGGGGATAGTCAAGCCCCTTTATTGTTTTCTTGCCCATTACTGCTGGTCCTCAATAGGCGGCTCATTTGACTCCAAACGCTCGATCATTCCAGGCGACAAGAAGTGACGTATCAATTCTGCAGACTGAGGGTCTTTTGCAATGTCGGCCGCAAGCTTAACAGCCGCAATGCGCTCGGCGCTCTCCCGGTCCCTCTGTCTATTCATTGCCTCAAAGCGGTCGTCCTGGTTCTTTAAGCCAGCCTTATGTAAATCAGCCTGAACGCTCATTTTCTGAGCCTGCAAGTCAATCATTGATTCGCGCAAACGGTTATCGGAATCTTGCTGGCGAACCTCTGCATCAAGTTTCTTTAATTGCATTTCAGCAATTTTATTAGGATCAAGCTGCTGACCCTGTTGGCCGCCACCCATAATCTTTGCGGCGTTGGCTTGAGCCGTCAATGTCTTTGCGTCAGCTTCCTGCTTGCGAATTTGCAAGTCGGCCATTGCCTGCATGACTTGCGGAGGAGGCTGTTGCTGGTCTGGCCTTGTCGCCAAGAATTGTTCTGGATTGCCCCAACCAATTGCCTTCAATGCCGCGGTATCAATTGCCAGTGCGTCATACATCGACGGGTTTTGGGCCTGCAGTTGCTTCAATGCAACAACCTTCATGAGGCGCTGCATTTGGCTCGCTGTATTAGGGTCTGCCTGCGGGACAAGCTCGTGGTCGTTAATGGCGGCAAGGAACGCCTGCTCATTCCATTGCGACGACTTAACCTTCACCTTCCTCAAGAAGCTCTCTGGGTGCTCCCTGAAACAATCTACTAATAACTTGAACTCCTCGGCCTGCGCAGAATGTAGGCGCTTGTGAACTGAGTTCATCAACTTCGTAGCTTGATCGATGAGCGCCAGCGTCGTCCCAACTGGTGCGTCCTGCTTTCCCTCGCCCACCTGTAATTCCGCCGTCATACCAACGCGCTGACCCGTCTCCACCATACTGGTGACAAGGTTCATGAGCGCCTGTCCCGGCTCCTTGTATGGGAGAGGCATGATCGCTTGACTGAGCGGCAGACCGCCCGTCTTCACTAACGCCCCGCCACCAGGAGGCACGCGAAATATGTTCGTGTTTTGGCGTGCGCCTGTGTCTGCCATTAGGAAGCCGGGAAAGTTTGCATACATTCCCGCGTCTAACATTTCTCGCCATGCGGCAGTTACAGCGTTAGTAGTGTTACCAAGGATATGGAGTAGGCCAAGATCGTAGAAACCCATTCCAGGAACAAACGTATATTTAACGAAAGTCTGTCTAGATTCTGGAAGCTCATCGCCTTCTTCGCCCGTCGGTTCATTATAGTTACGAACAATGGACAGTATCTCACGCGATGATACATCAATTGTGACGCGATAGGGAATTTCTAATCCTGTCTCACGACCTTTATATTTATGCTCAAAGCCTCGGATGTCTAATTCGCAGTAAACCTCATATATCTCACGGTCACGGTCTTCAGGGTCCATTGAAGACATCTGAATGCCCTGCTGCTCATTCTTGGCGCGCTGCACGGCGTCAAGCTCCTCAAAGCCAGGCACCGACAAATCAACGTCACGATATACGCCAAGGATCTGCAAGCGACGAACAGTAGACGGACGCATCATCACGCGGTGTGTTACGCGCTTGGCGTCCTGCAGTGTCGTAGCAGCGTTGTTAACAATGAGGTCATCTGCGTCAACTGACTCCGAGACCGGACGCCCCCGTAACGGACAAAAATAGACTTTTTTAAATGAGGTCCCGCCAAACCCAAGCATGAACAGCATTCGGTCTGTATCAGGATAATACTCTTTAGCCACAGCGGTGAGGTAGTGGTTAAGGTCTTTTTCGAGGGCGTCTGCGATGTTGTCTTCTTGGACGGTGGCCATGTAATTATCATTGCGCACCTTTACTGGGCCATCAGTAGGGAGAAGCTCAGACCGTGCATTAGCCTGAAAGCGAAGAACTGCCTCAAGTAATAGCGGGTGACGGACGCGGCTCATGCCGTCAACTGGCGCTCCGTCTGTGGCGCCTTGAAGTCCGGGGATCTCGACTTTAGTGCCCAGTAGCTTAATGCCTTGAGCCCTGTCCTCGATCCACTCAGTCCTGCTTTGGATGTCGTCCCTAACACCGTTAAGGAGTTCCTCAGTAATACGAGAAAGCTCCATGTCGTCTATGTCTTCAACGAGGTTGTCGAAGAAGCCTGGCGGGTTCCTGTCTGGGTCGTCGACAAGAGACTTACCATCAAGGGATACAGTGATTGATCCGTCGTCGTGTTCAATCTTTAAGACGGCGTCATTGTCATCTCTTACGGGATTGTCTTCACCGTCTACCACCTCGACCTCGACGTCGCCTTCTTCGCTTTGAGGCTGTAGAGCTCCGGCGACTTGACGGAGGTTGTGAACGAGGCCGGGGACAATAGGCATACGTTATTCCTTGCTCTCTAAAAGCTTTGATATCTCATCAACAAAACGGTCAATACCCTCACGGGCGGCCATATTATCATCTTTGCCTTGGATGTGGTAGGTGCGCACAAAATCGTTTGGCTCCTTCCCCCAGACGGTGACTTTGAACTTTCCCAACCCTTGGCCATGAGCTGGCGGTGCGTCGATAACATCTACGACGGCGCTGCAGTATATCATTTTATTTCCCTTGATTAGACTGGATAAAGAGGCTCTGGCGGTGCGCCAGTGTGCTGCATGTCTCGCTCAATCTGAGCGACGTGCTCTATCTGCCTGGTGAGTAAGCCAGCCTTGCGGAGATAGGTCAAGGCCATAGAGACAGTGTCGGTCAAGTCGTCGTGGCGGCCCTTTGGAAACACCGCGACTTCATTGACAACCATGTCTGCCCAACTGGTCTTTGGGGCGTAGACAATGCCGTCAGTGAATATGTGTTGGACGGCGTAGAGGCGCGACAGCTTATCGATGTTCTTTGGGTCGTATAGCTGAACGCCCCAGTCTTCGTGGCTGTATAGGCGTTGCATTTCTTGCGCGATGCTGTGGCCGTTGGCCTTACTCTCAATGATTAGCTTGTCTACGCCGTAAGTATTCATCGTGTCGCTGATGCGCTCAACGAGCTCATAGAACTCCAGGCGCTCGGCCCAGGCGTAGATGAGCATGACGCTATTTTTGCCGGCGTTGTAGGTTCTGTTCTTGTCCCACTCAATGGAGCCGTCGGCGGTTATTGTCCTGGTTGGGATTGCCGTTTGGTCGCCGCCAGACCACACGCCCCAGACTGTCATGGCGCTGGGGTCGTTCTCTGACTTGGTTGTGAAGGCGCCGTCGACTGAGGCGATGATGTAGTCGAACTGGGGATAGGTAGGCGCGTCCCACGTCTTCCACCAATCAGCTTGGACCACACCGCCGCCGCGTGGGATCGGCATTTGCTGGAACTGTGCCGCGGCGGCCCACTTGCCCATGATTTCTTCGTCGCGCTCGACTACGTCGATTGGGAAGCGATTTGGGAATAGGAGCTCGCCCTCTTCACTGCGCGGGTCTTCAAGTCCCAGTAGCGTCGGCTGCGCCCTTGAGGGCTCGTAGCGCATGGGTAGACAGATGAAATCATATGGCAGTTCTCTGTCTAAGACGCTGCCAATGATGTCGTCTTCTGCCAGGCGCTGCTGGATGATGACGATAGACGACTTTTTAGGATTAACGAGACGCGTTGGTATGGCCTCAAAGAACTGCTGGTTTGTCGCCTGCTTGATCTGAACTGACGCGGCGTCAGCGACTGACATCATGTCGTCGACTATGATCCTATCCGCACGGGCTCCGGTTATTGAGTTGGCTGCGCAGCACTGTCTGAAGCCGCCGCCCTCAAACTCGAATTTCTGTTTTTGGTTTTGATCTTTAGCGAGCCTCACCCAGGGGAATCTCTGTTGATACCACTCGCTCTCAACGAGGCGGCGCATTTTGAGGCCGTCGCGTATTGCCAGGTCTTGTGAGTGCGAGACGCAAATGTATCGCATGTGCGTCAACTTCATTGGCCCTATTTCCCACGCCGGCCAGAATACGTTCATGAGAAGTGACTTCATGCAACCTGGAGGCACCGCCACCATGAGACGGTTGTATGGCGAGCCGTCATCGAGCTCTACGCCGTCGGTTATTGCTTGTAGGTGTTCTGCGATAAAGTCTATGTGCCAATTGTGAGTGTAGTCAGATCCTGGCTCAATAACGTGCCACGCCTGGCGTATAAACTCACTTAGACTTTCACGACATTCAAGATAGCTGATATTTAGTAGTGCTTGCTCGGCGTCGAAACGCTTGCCGAACATGTCGACGATCTGACCCATATCAATGCACAGTCCCTCGCGTCCATATTGTGGCGCCCATTGACTCTGCGGCGTCGACTGCTTGACCCGTCACGTTACAAAATATTTTGTATGATTCGTCGGCGTCTTTAGCTGAACTGATTGCATTGCATAACAAGAATGCGGTGCACGACGACAAAACCATCAGCGCGTCGTGAACGTCGTCCAATGTTTGCAATGTATTTAAAATAGTTTGAATGGCATCAATTGTTGGCTGCATGTCTTGTGACGTTGGCTCAACATTCATTTCTTTTCCAATGCCAGCAAGAGTGCCTGCTTAATAACGTCACGGTCTTCTGGCTCAAGGTTTGACGCATCAAACGCAACAACTGATTCTGTTTTAATCGCGCCGCCATTTGCGCCAGTGATCTCTGTTTGCTGGCGCTCGGTGTAATCATCACGAAAACGAGACGCCACGCTCTTTAACCAAAGTTGCGCATTAAAGTTGCGATTATCCATGTTTTTCTGCGCCGCATTCTCCCACCAAGTCTGCGAATGAGCCTTTGCGCGAGCGAGGGCGGTGGAGAAATCTGCGTTTGCCGCAGCCCAATCAAAGATCGACGCCTTATCAACGTCGAAGTGAGACGCCATTTGCGCGATACTTTTACCCTCTTTGCCGAGCTCTATAATAACGTCACAATATTCGGGCCGATACTTTGTCGGCCTTCCCCTTGGACGTTTTTCATTTACTTCGGACATCTCAATTACAATTCTCTGGTTGAACGAACGTGCACTCAGCAATGTAGCGCGCCGGGACTGAACACCCAACTAAGAGCGCAGCCCCGAACAGCGCAAGGCTATATATGGCGGCCATCACTAAGAAACGCAACGTCTCAGCTTTCATTGGATTAGACCACAAGTTGATAACCGACATATGATACCACACCTCAGTTTGATTTTCACTCAGTCAAAATCATCCATGTCAACAGAATCTTTAGGCGTCTTAACTGACAACTGCGCAGACGCTAACGCTGACTGACCCAATGGGGTGTCTGCCAACATCCCCAGAGCGTCCATATAAGTTGCGATAAGCGCCTGTTCCTCTTTAATTTTACTGGCGTCTTGTTTTCTTATGGCAATGATCTTTTTAATAATCTTAGGGTCAAAGCCGGTTCCCTTGGCCTCGGCGTAAACTTCTTTGATGTCTTCAGCAATTGCCGCCTTCTCTTCTTCTAACTTTTCGATCCGATTGACGATTGCTTGGAGCTGATTGTTTGTAGTCATTCATCCATTCCTCTATGTAAACAATTAAGTGGTCTGCCTGGTGCCAGCAATGGTCGCAGATTTGGTCGCAAGGCTGTTCTGGCTCAGTGTGGGTTAGGCTGCCATATATATCTCGATGTCGATTTTGATTAACATGGAACGAGCAAAGCCCACGGGCGATAATATTGCGCAATTCATTTGGCATATCAAGCCCTCCAAAATAACCTTAAATTATTTTTACAAAAATTGAAAATTGTTATTGACTAGGTCATATGTTTGAAGTATCTTCAAATCATCGAGATTGAGATTGAGACGGAGATACGGAAATGAAGACCGAATGCACCACCTACTTAGACATGATGGATATGGATTGGATTGTTCACATTGAATACGAGCAGACGTCGAAAGGATACGCCGGCGACTTCTACGACCCCGGTTGGGACCCAGAATATCAGATTTATCGTATATGGTTGGAGGCAGACTGCTACGCAGGCGACCACCCACGTTGGGAGATCACTGGCGAGCAATTTGATCTAATCGCCAACAATGAAAGCACTCATAGCGCCATCGTCCGCGACATTGGGGAGGATTGATATGAAATCTGTTTTCGAAATGACACCTATGCAAATGCGCCACGCCTACGGCAAATGCGCCGAATCATTCCACAAGCAAGTAGGTCTGCGCAAACTGCGCGACTACAAGCTCTTTGCAACCCGCAACCCAGAATATGCGTCGACGCTTTTAGCCGACGCCCGCCACCACCTATCCTACGCGAGGGCCTCCAGATGATTAAGACCTACTTCTGCGATTGGCGCAATCTCTACGTCGCCTATGACGACAATGACGAGCCAAATGAAGACGGTTGGCAGCAACATGGAGACGGCAAGAAACCCGATGAAGCGATAGAAGACCTACAAATAAAAATTGAAGAAAATACAAAATAGCAGTTGACACCCCTATATGATTGAAGTATCTTCACTGTATTGAAATTGACAACCCGATGGAGATTGACATGACACTTTCCGCGCAGCTTTCCAACCTCGCCCCTCTCGCTGACGCCTACGCCCTCTTGAAGAACGAAGAGACAAAGATCAAAGCCCGTGTCGAGGCCGCTCGCAAAGAGATCCTTGACACAGGCGCCACAGAAATTGACGGCGAAGCTTGCACAGTTGTCGTTGACACCAAAAAAGGCGCCAAGACAATCGACAAAGAGGCCGTGATCAAATTGCTTCTTGAGCTCGGCGCTACCACCGACCAAGTCGAGGGCTGCTTCAAATACGGTGCCGAGACAAAGTCACTGCGCGTCAAGGCTAACCTCAAAGCCGTAGCATAATAGTGGGGGCGCTAGTCGCCCCTCTCTCACCTTATGGAGATTGATATGAAAAACATGTTCCACAAAATCACTGTCGCATACCCCGTCGCCACCAACATGACGTCTGAGCGCACGTTTTCATTCACAAGCCGTGAAGAGGCGTGGGCGTTTAATAAACTTGCGGAGCAACAAGGCTACAAAATTGTCTTTCACACATTCGACTATTTGGTTGGCGCCACCGACGCCTTTGCCGAAATTAACATAGACATGGAGCTAACGGCTGCTGAATTGGCGCAGTCAGAACACGAGGAATACTACAATGGGTGAGAACGACGTAAAAATGATCTCCAATGAGATTTTTAATCAACCATGCCACATTGCCATGCCCGACCTTTGGCACACATACTGCGCCCTCGTAGGGCGCTTGCCGCACGCCGCAGACCATTGGCTAGTAATAGACGTTATTAACGCCATGCAACGACGTGGCTGCGTTAAATGCGGAGACGTGGGAGACCATCATGACACCCACTGACCTTAGCCAATTTTTAGACAGACACGACATCAGCAAAGACGACGTCGCTAAAATCTGCGGCGTCTCACTTAAATCTTTTTACAGTTGGCTTAACGGGCAACACCGCATACCAAGGTCTGTCGCCATGTTACTGGCTGCCTATGACGAGGGTTTTATTGAGCTAGATTGGATCGTAGACTTTGTTGAGAATGATATGAGGCAAAGTATTCAGGTGATTTAATAAACGGGGGAGGCGATGGACTCCCCCTTTTTTATGTGTGTGTGTTTCCTGTTTTCGATAGCGACTCCTTCTTTTGTTAACGGGACAAGATCACAGGGAGGTTAGCGTTATCCCTGTGAATGCCTAAAATGGAATATCTTCTCCGTCTTCCCACCTAAACCCTTCCGGTGGTCCGTCTATGGGAGCGCCCGTATCTATTATCCCTTCGGCATTACCAGGCCCTACGGGGGTCGCCAGTGGGTCTGAGACCGCTGTCTTAGTCCTTACTACCTTCGCGCCTGGGAACGCCTCTTTTGCCTTTACAAGCTCAGGGAACGCCGAAATCATATTGGCTATTTCTTGGAGTGTATAGACATTAACTCGGCGCCCATCCGCTAAAACCTTATTCGCCAACTGCGGCTCTTTGACCAGCGTTGCGACTGTTCCATCTTCAAGCGTCACTTCCCACATTGCCGGATCTAATACTGCTGCGCCCGCCTCTGTGGCAGCCTTGTCCAACGCCTTCCAAGCTATCGCCATGCGCTTTGCTTCTCGTTGGACGTCATCCAATTGGCCGTGCCAGCGTGCCTGAGACGTTAAATACCTTTGCCTGTCAAACTTCTCTCTAAGCTCGGTGGGAACTAACAGACGCAGCCTGTCCCTGCCCCACTTGATCTCAAGTTCAACCTCTAGTGCATCAGCCTCATCAAGATACGCCCTGCCGGCAATATACGCGCCGGGAGTGACCATCCAAGGGACAGACTGATATTCTGAAACGACGACGCCGCGGTCGACGTTAGACTTTTTGATTTTAGGTTTTTGCGCCATTATTTGCCGCCGCCTGTAGAGGCGTTATCCTCGCCTGTAAGGTCGTTGTCCCAACTAAACTTAGGCAGCGTGATCTTCTTTTTAGCCGCCTTAGCATAAGCCGTGGTCGTGCTATTGGCAGACGCAAGTTGCATTTTTAAAAGAACATTTGCCGCGTATTTGGGGTCTTCCGCCATGCGCTGCTTATGTTTGAAAAAAGACTTCAATTGCCGTTTTTCGTAAAAGTTTAATTCGCCTGGTTTTAAGTCTGGTGGTCCTACTGTCGTCAATTGAGACGACGTGCCAATGCCGCCGCGGCGATTATTTTTTGCCATATCTAAATCCATTTCAATCGTAAAGAGGTTTCCAACCTACCGCCAATCACAGTCGCCGTCAAGCGGTGTAAGTTTGGCGAGCGCGTAGCGCCCTCAAGGCGCGCAGCGCGAGCGGGGGGTAGTTCCCGAAGGGAACAGGGGGGTAACTTCCGCAAACAACCTCCGCAAGAATGTTTAATGTTTTCAGTGACATGGTTGCTCCACAAAATGCGGAACTAACCCTTGCGGAAGTAGGCAACCTCCGCAGCATATTAAAACACTGTTTTTATTCATCATTCTCGCGGAAGTTGGCAATTCCATCATTTTCAGACTTCCGCATATTTTCTGTGCCATTATGATACACATTGGACACTTTTAGCCCCTTTAATTTTGTGTGGGAATCTCTCTCTTCGTTCTTCCAGTAGCCCAAGTCTACAAACGCGCTGGCAACCAAAAGAGCATGTGTGTCACTCTTGATTCGTTTTTTAAGAACCTTGACAAGCCCCCTTGGGACGTATCTCGGCGTATATTTTGACTGAGACGAAATAGACCAAGGCTCACCCAAATTCCATGCCTCATTGGCCGCCTTAAGGATCTCGTCCCGCTCTGCCACAGTCATCTTCACGCCCGCCGCAAAGACGTATCCAGTCTCTTGCTGGCCACCAAAACCCAGATTAATTGTTGGCCTCTCTACGGCCTCTAGGATGGCCAGGGACGAGTGGAAGCCATCGACAGATACTTCCTTCAGGCGATACTCTAATTCCCATCCGTCGGGCGCAGACTTCATCTTCATGGCCTTTAAAATGCCAGTCTCTGAACCCTTCTCGCGCTCCAACATAACAATCGTATCTGCCGACCCCTCCAACACAGTTGACCCACGGAGAGCCCCATTGCCTCCACGGCTCAAGTGATGGACGAGGGCGGTCGTCGTATTGAACTGTTGTTGGACTTCATTTTCGGCCTTAACGAAGAGCGACATTTCTTTCTGGTTATTTTCGTCGGCGCCTGGAATGATCCTCGACACTGTGTCGAATACGACCATTATTGGCGCCTGCTTCATCCGTTTAATTTCCCAGTCTATCGTTCTGAGCAGCCTTGATCTGTCGCCACCCTCGATAAGGTTCATGGCGTCGGGTATGACGAGATAGTTCTCCTCGTCAGCCTTAACGCCGTGCAGGTTCTCATAGGCCGTCATACGAGCGTCGTGGTCGTGTAGGCCCTCTGTGGTAATGTAAATTATGGGGCCGTGGACATTGACCTTCCTGCCCAGAAACTCGTCCTGTCCCGTGCAAATGGCGAGACAGGCACCAATCGTATAAAAGCTCTTTCCGCATCCGGGCCAGCCGCTGATATAGTTTGAGCCATACCTCTGTAGTAGGCCCTCAATAATAAACTCTGCCGGCGGTAGGGCCTTTAAGTCTGAACGCCTTAAAACGCGAAAAAGACCTTCCGGGCGGGGGTCTTCACTTGCCGCGCCGTCATGGCTTTTATCCTCTTGCCCGCTCTGTGCCTTCTTAAACTCTGACTGGTAGTTTGTCTGAAACGTGTCCTGTTTTGGCGTCCACGGCTTTTGTGCTTCTTGGTGGATCTTCGTGTCCCACTGCCGAAGTGTCGCCTTCCATTTATGTTCAAAGAGCGACTTTCCGCGCCCCTCCTTCTCAAGCAAGACATGCTTCGGGACGCCTATTTCTTTCAGTCTCGTCTCGACCAGGTCGACGTATTCGTTAAAGCACCTGACCTTTGCCTCTTCAGCCTCTCTGGGATCAAGTATGGGACAGTCACGATAGAGATCCAGCATTGCCCTAAAGACCATGCGCGTCATGCGGTCTTCACGGCCGTCAGTAATCTTTCCCCACTCGTCAGTCTGATGCTGTGGCGTCTCCGTCCTTATTCTTTCTCCAGATTCGGTAATTGTGTGGCCGCCATATATCCTTGCCAGTTCATCAAGTTCACGGCACAGCCAATCGGGCGCTTCGGGTATTTCAACTGACCACGGCTCAAGGCCGTCTATCCATTCATAGTTATTTCCCGATTCATGTATTGACGGGGCCATTACTGCGAAGCCGCCCTGGCCTCTAATATCTACACCAATTGACGTTTTGATTGTTGGAGGCGTCCACCCCTTGGGCGCCCTAAAGAGCATCTGTATGCCGCCGCCGCCAGTTCTCTGGGTAGGCGCTTCAACAATTACACCGGCGTTGTTGTCTGCACAAATTCCATCGAACCACAACTGGGCCTCGGAGTTTTTGTAGGTGTCGAGATCAACAATAAAGACGCCCCCAGAACACATGCCAGAAAGGATACCAATATTAGTGACCCTGGCACTTGACCCTGTTCCGAACCATTCATTGTATTGCTCCATTGTTGCGAGTGAGGTTGTAAATTCTTTCCACGAAGTAAGCGCGGGACGTTTCCAGTTTTTGCCGCTTGATGGCGACATAGCTGGAACAACTTGCAAGCCTAATTTGCGGTAAAGCTCTGCATATTCGCTGACGCCAGCGAACTCGTCGTCAAAATCTATTAACATGGGGTGTGCCTATATATTGACAGTTAAATTATAAATATCGTAAGTTGAAAAAGTTGCCGCATGACATGGTGACCTCCCAACTTAACGACGCCTAACTGGCGTCGTTTTTTTCTTCTATAAACTCTTTAAGTTTTCCCTCATATCGATACCATGACCCCTTGTGACGATATCCAGAAAACTTTCTCTTTAATTCTCTTTCAATGTGATGATTGCCACATATTTGAGATAAGATAGATAGGCCAAAGGGATTACTGTATTCCATATCTCTCAACATCCATCTTGGGTGAACAGACCTTGCAATTTTTATGTAATTTTCGCATTTGATGAAAAAGACATATTCAATTTTTAATTTCTTCTGGGGCATCTTCTTCGTCTTTCTTTTCAAAACGCCATTGCTCATGCTTCATTCGACGTATCATTGATGCGGTGATAATGCATATTTCTTCTTCGACGTAATCTGCTATTACATCAAAGGCATCCATCCAACCGCGTTCATATTCTTCTGATTTCATTTTATTTATCCTTCACATCAAACTGAGACTTATATCCATACATCGCAATAAGGGCTGATTCAGCCCTACCGTCATGCTTCTTCAATTTAAACTTGTCACTGTCTGGCCAAAGCATACGCGCCATGTCTAGTGATTCATTTTTGTCTTTGCTGAGCTCCAGTGCTTTCTTCCACCGTTGCGGGCTCACCAATGTAATCGGTATTCCACACGCAGCGACCACGCCTCTAACCACGCCGTAGCTGCAGCCGAAGTTGAAACTACTGGCAACACCTTGCCCGCTGAACGAGTGAACGGCCTCGATGAATGCAACGTCTGGATTATACTGACGAATGATTTTAGCAAGTTCGTAGCCATCGGCTGTTTTTCCATCTATTGGCATGTCGTGAATACCGACAAGCATGGGATGCGAAGGGAAGTAAAATGCGCAGGCCCCTGTGAGTCCGGGGTCTACGCCAAGTATGCATTTATAAGTCATTTATCCTCTTTCGGCCTTATGGCTGTCTCTACAATTTCAGCGCAGTCCCGCAGCATCTTTGCAAATGCAACTGCGCTTTCTTCGCTTTCTTTTTGCAAGTAGCCGTCCCTTTCACATCGGTCTAAAATGTCTTGTTGAATTACCTTCTTAATATCTATTTCGCAGTCAAAGCCGTCTTCGCAAAAATCTTCAAAGACAATGGTTAACATTTCTGGATCAGTATCAAATCTCCAAAAATGTCCCCTCAACCCTTGCTGTAATGATATTGTTAAAGACTCAGACGCAGCTTGCCGCGCGTAGTCTGTTATGTTTCCAACTTTTGCAGATAATTTTTCAAATTGTTTTTCTATTTCTTTTTCAATGTTATGTTGCATTTTCTCAAATGCATCGTCCAATAAGCTCTCAGTCTTTGGTAGGCTCCATTTAGTTAAGTCTATCTTGCCAGTAAAACGGAAGCCTTTTTCATTCGTAATCATATCAATCTCCATATTTAACGAAGCCACGAACCTACCCCGCAACATTAAAATTTGTCAATAAACATTTTGAGGGGGCTTGACACCACATAACCACCCTATATGTTGTAGTCTCAAATCGAAATTGAGGTATACATTGATAAGCAACGACCCATTTGCCGCGCACGGTATTGAGCATCTATCGCCATCGACATGTAATTTGTTTGAGGCGTCTCCAGCCGCGTTTGTTCTTAACAAAGTATTAAAGCGTGGCGGGAAGGTGGGTGCCGCGGCCTACCGTGGGACGGCCGTTGAGAAGGGGATTGAGCATGGCCTCATTACGGGCGCTTCCGTTAAAGAATGCATTGACGTGGCGAAGAAAGAGTTTTGGAGCCTCAATGCCTTATCGTCCGATCCACGTCGTGAAAAAGAAGAGGGGTCTATTGCAGACTTTGTTTCGGTGGGTTTGGCCGAATTACTACCATATGGCAAACCCTCATCGACCCAGATTAAAATACAACACAACTTTGATGAAATTGCAGTGCCGTTCGTTGGCTTTTACGATTTCCTGTTCAAAGATAAAATTGTTGTCGACCTCAAAACAACACACGCCCTACCCAGTAAGATCAGCGCAAAACATGCGCGACAAGTAAGTCTCTATGTTGCCGCCGTTGATGGCGCCATTGAGGGGCGTGTAACATATGTCACGCCTAAGAAGTCTGCTACTTATGTGGTAGACGCTGTTGACGAGCATTTAAAGGCTTTGAAGCGTATAGGAATGACGATTCAAAGGTTTCTGTCTTTATCGACAGACCCGCAGGAGCTTGCGTCTTACGTTGTTCCAGACACGAGCTCTTTTTACTTTAACGACGACGAGGCCAGACAGGCCGCGTTCGAGATATGGGGAGTTTAATCATGGGCAGCGCAATACCGGCAATTCAGTTTGGTTACTTGACGTTAACAAATGACGTCGATGATAAAATTCTCATTAAGGCAAATAAAATTACTGCCATTGAGCCTTATGAATCTGATGGGGGTGCTCCCTTTCAAACAGTGATTTATGCCGGCGAAGAAGATAGTTTTCAAGTCGTTCAATCTGTTGAGCAAATCTTGTCTCAGCTTGAGGGCGTTCACCCTTCACTTCGCTAAAAGAGATTCCCCGCAATGGGGAGAGGCTTGCGACAGGCCAGACTGTCGCGCAATGGAGAAGTAATATGTCAGCATTTGGTGGATTTTTTGATGGTGTTGGCACTGGCGGCGCTGACTTTTTGCCTATCGTTAAATTTGATTCGCGCAGCGGGCGTATTTCGCGCCGCGACAGAGCTAACGGGGAGACGACTGAAGTTGATATCACAAAAACCTTTAAGGCGATCATCGATTTCCCTAACGTCGAAGTCGGATTTATTAACTTTGCTACCGGGGGCGCTCCAGACTTTCGTATGGTTCGTCTCTCCGACGGTGTGTCTATTGATAATCCTGGCGACGGTTACAAGCGCGGGGTCCGTTTCGTTGTCAAGTTATCAAAAGAGTGTGGTGGTGACGTCCGTGAATTTGCCAGCAACGCAGCTGCATTTCTTGACGGCGCTAAAAAATTAGCCGACGCATATAATGAAGGTGTAAAGTCAAACCCAGACAAATTGCCAGTAGTTGTATTAAAGGACGCCGTGGCTAAGACATCGGGAGAGGGAGCCCGTAAGTCGACGAATTATGTTCCTGTATGGGAGATCACTGGGTGGGTGCCGCGTCCCTCTGATCTGACATATAGGCCTCGTAATTCGTCGACGTCTTCTTCTGAAGTAACAGCGGCTGCTACGCCGCCCTCAACTGGCTCAACAAAGGTATCTGCGCCAACTGAAGACTGGGCAGATTTTGGATAATAACAGTTAGGTGGAATGACCCGCCTAATGAGAGATGCGGGGTAACTTGCAAAGCCGCTCCGCATCTCAACATACACAAGGATGGACAATGAGGTTTCTAATTACACTGAATATGCCTAGCGCCAGCGGTAATTTGGTTCATCAATTGAATGCCGAATATCCGGTAAACAGCTTGGAGGAATTTGTTGAGGCGCTTACGACGAATGATTTTGTTGTTATTCAGGAGTTTTACAGAGACCAAACTACGAAAGAGGACTACAGTCGCGGCCATGTGGCCATTAATCATCGATATGTAGGAAAGATTAAAGTTCTTAACGCAAACCCAGAGAGATTGACATGAAATATGATATAGCATTGAAGACAGCAATTGGATTGCTAAGAGACCGTGGCGAACGGTATGGCGAGCCCGACGCATGTTTTACGCGCATTGCTAATTTGGCGTCTGTATTTTTTAATCGCACAGTCTCTGAATATGAAGTCGCAATGATGATGCACTTCGTAAAGCTTGGACGCGCAATGGAGACGCAAGACTACGTCGATAATTACATTGATGGGATTAATTACTTGGCGTTTGCCACACAATTTTCTGGCGCGTCAAAGACAGACCCAGTAACGACTCCTGATGAAGTCGGTATTCGTGGCGCATCTATGCCATCTACTATGTCTCACTTTGCGCCAAAGCGCAGCCCAAAAGCGATCAGCGAGGACGCCTTGCGCCAGGCAATGGATGCCGTGTCTGCTGAACTGGACGTGGTAGAGAACTAATATTGGGGGATTAATTTCCCCCTTATTTTATTGAGGCGCAACAATGAAACGAATTAAAGTTATTGATATTATACGCCAAGAGTCAGAACGAACTGGCATATCAATTGAGGACATTCTAAGCCATAAGCGAACAGCTGAACTGTGTCATCTTCGCCACTATTGCATGTGGCGCGCCAAGATCGAAACCGGCCTGTCTTATCCTCAAATTGGCAGAGCCTTTGGCAATAAGGATCACACCAGCATTTTGCACGGGGTAAAGAAAATTGAGGCAATGCCGCTCGAAGAACGCCGGTGGGACCCTACTAAACGAAAGTCGTCTGACGCCGATTCCATAGAAGTTAAATCTTTCATTATTGACGCGCCTAAAGTAAAATTCCCTATTCAGCCAATATACAAGGTCGCATAATGGACGAAAAATTTTATAGGTATGTGCCATACGCCAAAGAGAAGGCCTATGAGGCGATTGGGTGGGAGTTTGAGTCTCCACTGCCATTGCCGCACGCCTGTTACGCCAGCCTATATGTGTGGCGGGGTGAGGGGCCGCCTATAGATCCAGTTTTTGAAATTAGCGTCTATCCATCGAAAAAGGAAAAGGCTGATGAGTAATATTTTTATACCAGCTTACTGGCCGCTATTTACAACACATGAACTGCGGCGCTTTGACTATGTTGCAAAGGGCGTCCCTAACTTTACGTCTGTGTTTAGTTACGACGCGGGCAGCGCGTCTATGCTTTATAATAATTATGATTCAAATAATATTTGGCTCAATCGATGGTATTACCAATATAGGACCGGCTTTGGGATATCTGAGTGGCGCGACGACTACCCAAATAATAAAAAAATAGTGATGAACCCTCCAATTGGATGGGGTGAATTTACTTACGTTGGCGGCAAATATGAGAATAAGCCACAGTTTGACTTTATAAAGTGTTGGCCGCCGGCCACTGGTTCTGGTGAGCAAATTGTTTCATTTGAAGATCATTTGCCAGTAATGACAGTTAATGGCGTGGCGTATAATGACGTTATCCAGTTTTCATATTTACAGTCTTGGGGGGGCAAGCCAGCCACTGGCGCCCGATACTGGATGGCTTTGGGGATAGGCCCTATTGCTACGCAATTCCTAACACAAAGCGCGACTGAACCAACTGTAATAACCGAATCTCCCATATGGTATGCAACTGTCACGCGAGTAAACGCATGAAAGATATCCTTCAATTCTTTGGCGTGTTGTTCCTAGTCATACAATTTTGGACTTTTGTTGGATGGTTTTTTAGGAAAAAACACGAGCGACCATTTCGTCATTGGATGGATGACTCAGATGACTTATGACAGCGACATTGACGCCTATAACAATGGATATAATGACGCCATAAAAGAAGCCATTAAAATTATATGCGACTTCGATCCCTATGACCCATACATTGTTGGTAAAATGAAAATCGAAGAAAGAAAAAAGACGCTGATTTTATTGATTAAGGATTTAGAAAAATGACAAAAGAAGATAAGCAAAAAGACGATGGCAAGGTTCCATATTCTGAAGAAGAGAGGAAAGACCCTATTGCTGGATTGGAGAAAGAAATTAAGCGCCTGGGCAAAAAGATTAAGAAATTGAAGAGATCAGTTATAGGGGCAAAGAAGTGAGACTTTTAGATAAAGAAAAAATGTATGTATTAGGCCCGCTAGAATTAAGCCCTGGTCAGTTTGCGGTAGGGGAAAGGTCATATGCCGCAATAAGGGGTAACATGCCGTATTATAATGACATGCGGCAGAAGTTTTATCTTAATGGGCAAAAAGAATTTGGAGACGCAATTGGCGAGCTAGAAACACGCGCCTTAACGGCTGAAGAAGCGTTGGAAAGAATGACCAATGCTCATAAGTCTGTGAAGTTAAAAATAGAAAATTTGACCGAAGAATTTGATGCGCTGAAAAAAGAACATGCCAGCGCGTTGAAAAAACTATCTAAAAACACGAAAAAGCCAAAAGAGAAAATCGTAAAGTAAATTATATTGTAATTGATGAGGTATTGATATGACTGATAAGCCAATATACTACTACCTTGTTGACGTAATAAAACATCTTCAAAGATATGGCCACGACGCTGAGGCAAAAGTCTGCGTTAAGGCGCTGTATGATTTGGAGAGAAAAGATAAAATCATATCAGAGCTCCGAAAAGAAGTTGACGTTTGGAGGAACGAGGCATTTAAAAACTTCAATTGCGCTCAAGAAGCATAAAAACAATGCCTGACTTCTCCATGTGCACCAACCCAGACTGCCCTATGTCGTCAACGTGCCGGCGGCATGAAAATAGCGGCACAAAGCCTTCCGAGCATCAGTCCTATTTAGACTTCCATTGGTTCTTTGATGAAACAATAGGCAAAGAAAACTGCATACATTATTTTGATAGGACAGCATATGCTATTGAAGAATTGCAAAAGAAACTTGCAAAACTAGAGGTTAATCTTCTTTACATGGAAACAGCAGCTAAAAATGATGCTCATAAAATTGAGCAATTAGAACATCAACTAAAATTCGAGTGCGATACCTATCTCTGGGAACGTAAACTAATGTCAAGACGTATTGCGCTCTTACAATATTGGATGGAGCGATTGTTTAAATACGGCAGTTCGCCGGAAGCGAGACGCAATGAACTGACAATGACGACGGAAATACCCGACTCTTTGATTAGAGAGGGAGAGGATATTCTGCGCCATCTTGAGGGAATATCAGATTTGGAGAAAGTTGATGGGATTATTTGATGGGCCGCCAGTAACCGACGCACAGAGAGACCTAGTGGCAATGACAGATGCACGAACCAGAGAATGGTATTTGGAAGCAGAAATTACAATGTTGAATATGCGTATCGCTGAACTAGAGGCAGCACTAAAGCCATTTGCTGATAAGGCAACAGCTTGCGAACAAAGATACTCTGACTTCGTCCCAGAGGAT
>Ga0007805_1000049_pt1 | contig 38801 bp, 38 predicted proteins | sample CryBogCBE24Aug09_FD_71231 | JGI IMG/M metagenome (GOLD analysis project Ga0007805, IMG submission 71231) | Freshwater microbial communities from Crystal Bog, Wisconsin, USA - CBE24Aug09 | ecosystem: Environmental > Aquatic > Freshwater > Lake | place: Crystal Bog, Wisconsin, USA | collected... | reverse complement strand
AATCAAAATTCGCCAGTTCAAGTAGGCACATTAACTAATTGGAAACAAGTTGCTTGCGGTTATTATCACATAGAAGCTATTAAAACTGATGGTACTTTATGGGCTTGGGGATATAATGCCTATGGTCAATTAGGTAATGGAACGACTGGTATATTTTATTCCTCACCGATTCAAGTAGGTACGGATACTAACTGGAAACAAGTATCATGTGGTAATTATATGACTGCTGCAATTAAAACTAATGGAACATTATGGACTTGGGGTGTTAATGGGTTCGGCCAATTAGGTAATAATGATCCTGCATTAGTCAATCAAAATTCGCCAGTTCAAGTAGGCACATTAACTAATTGGAAACAAGTTGCTTGCGGACAACAGCATATAGCAGTAATCAAAACCGATAGTTCTTTATGGACGTGGGGATTTGGTAGTAATGGAGCATTAGGTAATAGCACATCTGGAATTAATTATTCATCACCGATTCAAATTGGATCACTAACTAACTGGAAACAGGTCGCTTGTGGATATCAATATACAGCAGTAATACAATCTAATGGTACGGTATGGACTTGGGGTTGGAACAGTCTTGGTAATTTAGGTAATGGAACAATAGGTATACTTTATTCCTCGCCGATTCAAATTGGATCACTAACTAATTGGAAACAGGTCGCTTGTGGTAATTATTATGTATTAGCGATTCAGACAGATCAATAACACACTTGCATAGCATAAACTAATACTATCCTAATTCAACACCAGACTTACTATAATAAACTAACTCCTGCAATATATAAGTATTATTAGGAGTTTACCTTGAAAAAGTTTCATTTCATCTCAGGACTTCCTCGTTCTGGTACTACACTATTATCAACTATACTTAAACAAAATCCAAGATTCGAAGCAAGTATCTCTGGCCCATTAGCAAGATTTACAAGAGCAGTTATTCAAGAATCATCGAGTCAAGGTGGATATCGGTTTGAATGTCCTCCGGAAAAACGTAAGAAATTAATTAACGGATTATTTGAAAATTATTATGATGATCCTACAAAAGATGTAGCATTTAATACTAATCGAGGATGGGGATTATTACTTCCGACTGTTAAAGATCTTTACCCCGATTCTAAATTAATTCTGTGTGTTAGGGATATCGGGTGGGTTTTAGACTCATTTGAAACACTACAACGAAAAAATCCTTATGGTTTTTCTTCTATCTTTTCCCCAGAAGAAAATGTTAATGTATACACCCGATGCGAAACACTAATGAATCCAGGGAGAACTATAGGATTTGCTTATAATGCGGTTAAACAAGCGATTACATCAGAATACAAAAGTTCTATTATGATTGTAGAATATGATAAACTTGCTAAAAATCCAGAATTTATGATAAAAACTCTATACAACTTTATCGATGAACCATATTTTGACCATGATTTTAATAACGTCGAAGCAAGTTATGATGAATTTGATGAGGACGTACAATTACCAGGTTTACATACTACTAGGAAAAAGGTTCAATTTATAGAACGGGAAACTATTATTCCTCCTGATATTTGGAATATGGTTAAGGGCATGGAAGTTTGGAAATAATCAATATATTGCTAGTCTAGATAAAACATAAATATAGTATCATCTAGAGAAAACAATGTCAGTAAACCAATTAGCACTCAGATCTGAATATGGATTTATTTCGCCGGGATTCACGGTCGATGCTAACGGAAACGTTAACATCGCAGGTCAGTTCCAAGTTAACGGCGTTCCTATTAGCGCATCTACTACTTCGTTACCGAGTAATATTGTTAGTAGCGGGTTAACCCAGTTAGGTACACTTTTATCATTAACTGTACAAGGAAATATATCAGCAAGTACCGGTACTATTCAGTTAAATGCAACTAATACACTTGGATTAACATCAACCGGCTCGCTTACAATAACTTCGGGGGCAAACGGGACTGTAAGTATTGGAACAGGTACAAACGGTTCGATAACAATTGCATCAAACGCAACTGGATATATGGACAATGTTGCAATTGGTTTAACTACCGCCCAATCTGCTAAGTTTACGAATGTTACTATTTCAGGAACATTAACGGACAGTTCGAGTATTCCCTATGTAAAAAATAATCCAAGCAGCACAGGTACGTTAGATAATACAAATATCGGAACTGTATCTCCAAAAGCCGGAACATTTACTGCATTAACTGCAACTACTAATGTTGCTCTTTCGCCGTCGACTACTGGAGCAATTAATAACATAAATATTGGTGCTACAACAGCAGGTACTGGTAGATTTAGCACATTAGCTAGCACAGGCGTATTTTCATTAACAGCTACATCAGCAACCCACACAATTAGTTCAACCACAGCATCGACTTCAGCATTAACAGGCGCATTAGTCGTGACGGGTGGAATTGGAGTAAGCGATTCAGTAAATATAACAGGAAATCTAACGATCGGTGGAATAGCAACACAATCGACATTACCAACATCTTCTAGTCATCTTACAAACAAACGGTATGTTGACACAAAATCAATAGCAATTGCAATAGCAATGTCATAAAGGAATTAATAATGGCAAAACAACTTATAAAAACTTATGTTTTTACACCCGGGGTAGCAGGCATAGGAAATATTCAAGTCCCAGGGAGATGGGATCTAAGTAGATTTCTAGTTATAACAAATGTAACGAGAAATCAAATTCTTTATAATTTTGCTGACCCTAGTTCAAGCGGAACAGCAGTTTTTACAGCAGGTAACAACACTTACTTCCCGTTCCAAACACAGGACAGTGATGGCTATACTACATTTACATTTACCGGTGTTAATACTGCTACCTATTTAAGCACAGATATTATTCAAATTTTCGTAGATGTTGCCGAGCAAACTATTCGTCCATGGCCTTTTGGTACAGACGCTATTGAACGTATGCGTGTCGCTAGTCCACAGTCGATGCTTGATGCAGACTTTGAATATGGACTACAGCCGACAAAATGGTTAACAATTAGTCAGCTACGAGGATATCCTTCGACTTACGAAATTCCCGGGTCTGATACTCCAGTAACATCAATCACAACAGACGCTTCTGCACCATATGGATATGCTGGAGCATCATTAATTACAGTAACAACAGCATCTGCACACGGATTCTCAGTTCTTACTCCAGTTAATATTAAAGGACTTTTAAACACAGTTCCGTTTTTTAGCAGAGCTGAAGGATCATTTATAATTTATAGTGTTCCGACACCTACCTCTTTTACTTACTACGCTAAAAACAAAGTAGGTATTAATAACGGTGATAGCTTGATGACCGGTGTTGTACAATTAAGAAAAGAAGCATATTATACCGGAGCATCAATCGGCTCAGCTGGACCAACCGTTACATATCAAAATGGCGCAGGGCTTAACGGATATGCATTAATAACGCTAACATTGTCATATCCTCACGGATTTGTACCAGGGGATACTATTCTTGTTACTATTTCGTCAGACAACGGGACAAATAATCATATATTAGCAAATGGTTCATTCTGGGTAGAACAGATCAATAGTAACAACAGTATATCATATACTGCTCGTGATACAGGAACAATTACAGGTACTATTATAGCATCAAATGTTTATGCAAGACCTGACTCATATTATGTCCATAGACCACTTGACGGCGGGGTTGCACTTGGTACCGGCGGCCCGGCTCACGGGGCACATGCAATTCGTCAAAGTAAAAAATACATTAGATATCAATCAGGTAAAGGCATCATGTATAATACAGGTGCATTATTTGCTCCTAACTACGATATTAGATCTATTTCAGCATCGGGTACTGCTATAGGAAGCACTATCACTGTTGTTACTGATAATTTAGATCACGGTTTACAAGCAGGATGTACTGTAAATATTACCGGAATACTTACTAGTGGATATAATGGTCAATATGTAGTGACAAGTATTGTTGACGAAAGAACGTTTACTGTTACTGCTTATCAAACATTAGCACTTACTACAGGAACACTTGGAACTCCGTGTGTTGTTAATAGTGTAAGTTGGAGTGGTTCAACTGTTCGTGCAGGAACTTTTGACGATCAAAATGGTATGTATTGGATGTTCGATGGCCTATACATGTACGTCGGACGAAGAACAGCAACTTTCCAAGTTGCAGGAACAATGGCAGTAACTCCGGATTCAAACAGTATTGTAGGAACTGGTACAAGATTCCAAGACCAATTAAAAGCAGGCGATCGACTTGTAATTAAAGGAATGACACATATTGTTTCATATATTCAATCGCAAACACAGCTATATGTAACACCTGATTATCGCGGTGCAACTGCATATACTGGAATAATCGGTGCTGCTGTTAAAGATATTATCGTGCCTCAGTTCCAATGGAATGTTGATCGTTGCGACGGTAGCGGTAGCTCATTTAACCCGAGCGGATATAACCTAATTCCATATAAAATGCAAATGATCGGTATGCAGTGGTCGTGGTACGGTGCGGGATTTATCGAATTCTTTATTAGAGGCCCAGAATCGAAGTTTATTTTAGTTCATAGAATGAAACAAAGCAACGTTAATAACGAAGCGTATATGAGATCAGGAAACCAACCGGTACGTTATGAAGTTATTAACGAAGGTGTAAGGACGTCATTAGTGAACCCAATTGGGCCAACTGATTCATCATTTACAGTTCCGATTACCGATGCATATAGATTCCCACCATCTGGTACAGTATATATCGATAACGAATTGATTTCCTATACCTCAGTTAATTCCTCAACAGGTGTTATTAGTGGATTAACTAGAGCATCAACTTTGACAAACTTCTCCGGCGGTGCTACTCGATCATATACTGCAATGCCTGCTGCTTCGCACAATGCAGGCGTTGGCGTTATTTTAGCAAGCATCACTGCAACTCCGCAAATCAGTCACTGGGGATCTGCGTTTATGACAGACGGTAACTTTGATGCAGATCGCGGATATATTTTCAACTTTCAACAAACAAACGTTTCTGCAACACCAAATCGTTCTGCGGCATTTGCAATTCGTTTAGCACCTAGCGTTTCAAATGGCCAGGTTGGTGATTTAGGCGATAGAGAATTGATCAATAGAGCTCAGTTACTTCTGCAAACTATTGAAATTACTGCGGGTACTGCGGGTACTAACTCTGCGTTTGTCGTCGAAGGAGTTCTTAATCCACAGAATTACAATTCTGCAACATGGATATCGTTATATTCGTCAGTTAACACACTTAGTACACCGGGCGGACAACCAAGTTTTGCACAAGTTGCTACTGGTAACTCTATAACATGGAATAATTCTCTTAACTCAACCTTTGCAGCATCGGCAACAACATCGAGTGGTAATACTGTTACGGTAACTACTGGTAATGCTACTACTTTACAAACGTATCAATCGAATAATCCAACAACATACATTTATTTGTATAACTCAACGACTCCGGCGTCGATTGCATCAAATACCTACATTACTAATATTAATACTAGTACTGGAGTAATAACATTAAATCAGCCAATTGTAAGTGCAGTTACTAGTACAAATAGTTTAGTATTCCAGGCTAATAACTTTGCTGTACCGGGTGAAACCATTTTCTCATTCATCTCGTCACCGAGCAACAAAGACTCGTTAGATTTGTCACAGTTAAAGGAACTAACTAATACACCGATTGGTGGTAGAGGTGCGTTCCCTAATGGCCCAGATATTCTTGTTGTTAATGTTTATATTACATCGTCAACTGCTACTGCTAACTTAGTTATTCGTTGGGGCGAAGCGCAGGCATAATGATAAGCAATTCGGCATCTAAATTAACGCGATATAGTCGTGTCAATTTACGATGCCGTTTTCTTGATATTATAATAAATCGAGTAAATCGAATATTGTCTGTAGTTTTGTTCTGATAATTTTATTTGAAAAACTATTTCTTAGACCTTGATGCAATGGTTTAGGTGCATAATCGATAACACACCATGCCCATGCGCAATGTTCGTCGCTTAAAATAGGAATAAATTCATCTTCGATTACACAAAGATACGTATGAAAGTTAAATACAGTATCGTTTGATACAAATGTTTCGATAGGAATAGTTTTAATTATATCTGGAATGAATCCAATTTCTTCTTGAATTTCTCGCTGTAATCCTTGCCACGGACTTTCGCCCTGAATATTAGTTCCGCCTACTAACCCCCAAGTACTTTGATTCCTACCGTTGGCTTTTTGTAATAGGAGAAACCTACGAGTTGTTTTAGAATAAATTAATGCACCGCTACAAACGATTTTTTCTTTTATAATTCTATTTTCCACATGCCTGACCTGTATTCACCTTCAAACGATTTAACCCATGAAATCCCATTCCACATATATTGAACTTCTGTGTATATATTTGTTTGGTAAATTAACGTGTCGGCCTCTTGAGCAGCATTAAAAATAACGTTCCAGTGGGTTCCGGTCCATTCAATGATGTCATTAGTATGTGCAATTAAATCAGAATTATCAGTATTTTTCCAAGCAATTGCGCTATCTTGATTACTAGTATTACCTATGTCTTCTATGATTAAGAAACGATCACCTGCTTGTAAATCAGTAATACCGTGATTAGGGCCAATTTTTAATGGATCTATAATAGCATCAAAAGTTCCGGGACTTCTAGTTCTATAGTTAGTACCAGTGTTATATTCTAGATCCGAATCTAATCGACCATAAGAATCAATTCCGGTATTTGTGTTTAAACTACTAGCATTCCATGATACATTTAAAGTAGTGTTGTCAAATGGATCGATAGCAAAAGTTCCAATTATTTGTGTGCCATTCGATTGTGTTAAGTAAATTGTACTAGATCCTGCAATATACTTTCCTGGATATTGGTCAAATACCTCTTGCCAGTTAATTCCAGTGCCGTGTTTTGTTTGTATATCAAGTGTAGGGCTTGGGGGACTAATTGTATCAGATTGACTCATTAATACAACTTGATTATCATGCACTAAAATGTTATAATTTGTTATAGTAACTATCTCAGTTGACAATAAATCAGATAATGTAGTACTCGGACCAGCTAATGGTTGTCCTAATCCTTCTAAATATTGATCGTCGTCAACTGCTGCGGAATCATAAAGATTTGTAATGATTTTTGTAATAACGCCGAGATGCTTAACTTTAACAGGCGGGCTAATCCATATCGGTGTATCTAAACTTAACGTAGCAACATCAATGGTAGATTCTACACCTACTGGTACTTGTCTCGAAGACCATGATATTGAGTTGAGATTTAAAACACTTAAACTAGTCCAGTCGATATAGTTACTGTTAGTTTGAAGTTCTAAACTTGGATTGAATAATACTAAAATTTGTTCCAATATTTGTAATTTTTGATCAGTACTAGATGACCAAATATCACATTTCAAACTTAATTTAAAAGGAGTGGGCATAACTCTTTCTACAGTATAGTTTCGACCTTGTCCTTGCGTGTAAGTATTAGATGTTTGATCAACTTCTCGTTCTCTAATATTCATTTTAGAAACAAACGTTTGATCCGCCAATCGATTGTGATCGATGTCTAACGCCGAAATATAAATTGAAATTTTAGGAACAGCTGAAATTAAGTTTTCGCTATTCTGATTAATAATACTTGCGACCTGTCGATCACCATCGCCGTACATTACAGGAATTCGATGCAAAGACCCGTCACCATATTTTACTACAAAATTACTGAATACTCGCATTGTTTGTAGCAAGTATCGTCTTATTTGACCGTCATAAAAATATTGCATTAGAAATCTGCCCTCGGTTTAAGTGCCTTGCTAAGACTTTGACGCTGTTCTACCCGATTGTTACACAACGTTATTTTCCATAATCCGGATTCTGATACTACTTGTTGTACAGTATCAATTATCGGTAATGTTACTCTAACTTTTGCAACATTAAATGCGTTGTTATATGAACTAATTAATCCTGAAAAATCAGCTAGTGCAAATGATACTTCGGTACTTTCGAACTTAAATACCACATAATTAGCTACTATATAATCGATTTCAGTATCGATAGTATTATCCCCTGCTTCTAAATTGATATAATCTACACCAACTGACTCATTGTAGATATAATTGGTGTTATTGATGAAGCTAGTTTTAAGTGTTTGACGAGTATCATTGTTAGTCATCGTCATTCTAACCGCATCTTCTACTTTAGTCCAACCGGAACCATTGAACCTAAACAGTCTATTTGGCATGAAATCTGTTCGTAAAAAGAAATCATCTAATGCTGGATTTGCTGGAAATTGAATACCGTGACCAAAAACGTAACCATTTTGAGGATAGCCATCGCCTACTAAGTAGCCGGTATATCCCGTTCTTAGTGGAACAGCATCGATACTACTCGCATTAATATTGCTACCATATTGGCTAGCATCGAGTATTGTTTCATCAGCAGTTTCTAATAATGGTCGACCAGTCGTAGGATCAACAGCCATGGTGTAGAATTGTCTAGTTTCATATCCGCTTTGTGGTGCATCGGCTTCTGCTTGTTGAATAAGACTATCATTAATCTGTGAACGAGTATTGTAATTACTAATTAAATCCTGCAATGTAGTATCTGGTACAGGATCGCCGTTTGCATCAAGTGCTGGTTTATTAAAAATGTCAGCAAATTGTTGCGAATTCGTAACTCTTTTCAATTTTAAACGGTATAAGTGCGGATACCATGTTGCACTAAAACCTTCGCTAGCACGACCCACATCTTCGATTACATAATAACGAGGTAATGCCATATCAAAGTTGTTAAGTGCAAAATCATCTCGTAAATGCGGCATTTCGAGTACATCGCCGCTAATAGGTTTTCTACCAACATAGTTAATAAAGTCATTAATATGTATGGTCATGAAAAGTGTATCGTTGTCAATAAACAAGCCAAATTGACTTAAATTAAAATCGATATTTTGTACATTATAAATCCCACGAATACGATAAATTTCTTCGTCGTATTTCCTATCCCTATTTTCTAAAAATAACAAATCTTGAATATTTGTTACCGCAGTTGTTGTATAATTAGGTTGGTCAGCAGTTGCATTTTCCGGATTAGTATTTGAACCTATATACTTATGGACGAAGCAATCAGTGCCCCCTACTTGAAACATCTGGGAAATCTGACGATCGATAAATTTATAGTTATTACCTTTCTCGGGTTTATAAAGTGAGAGCCGTGGCATTATTAGTCTCCTATTATATATTTAGCGAAGCATAAATATACTAGGAGAGTATTTTATGGATAGTTTACCACCAACAACAGATTCTAATCCAACCGAAGAACGTAATAAAGTCTTCGATTATGTTAAGACCATGCTCGGCGATGGTATGATCGACATCGAACTTGATCCGAAGCATTATGAAACAGCATTAGATAGAGCGATTACACGATACAGACAACGTAGTTCAAATGCTGTGGAAGAAAGTTGGATGAATTTAGAACTAATCCAAGATGTTAACGAATATCGTCTCCCTGATGAAATTATCGAAGTTAGAGAATTGTTCCGTAGATCAATTGGCTCGCGTAGCGGGCTTGGGGCAGGCGGCACACTTTTTGAACCATTTAACTTAGCCTACACTAATACATACCTATTAAGTGGGACTATGATGGGTGGTTTAGCTACCTATGAATTGTTTGCGGGATATCAGAAATTAGTAGGTCGTATGTTTGGTAGTTACATTGAATATAGTTGGAAACCTACTACGCATATTTTAACAATCTTACAAAGACCATTTGCGCAAGGCGAACAAATCTTAATGAGAACCTATAATTACCGTCCTGATTGGGTATTATTGCAGGATACATATTGCAAACAGTGGCTCAGAGATTATACTCTAGCCACTTGCAAAGGTATGTTAGGACAAGCACGTAGTCTATTTGGCAATATTGCAGGGCCAACCGGCGGTGGCATTACATTAAATGGCACCGCATTACTTCAAGAGTCTAAAGAAGAAATCGAAAAATTAGAAAAAGAAATCGATAACTTTAGCACACGAGAAGTTCCATATACATTTGTACTTGGTTAATAAACATATTGACAAATTTACAAAATCTTATATAATGTAAATTATTTGGAGTTTGTATGATAATAGGTATATGTGGTTTTATCGGATCAGGTAAAGATACCGTTGCAGATTATCTAGTCAACTTTCACGGTTTTCGAAGAGAGAGTTTTGCTAGTTCATTAAAAGATGCAGTATCAGCAGTATTTGGATGGGATAGAACTTTACTCGAAGGACGAACTGCAGAATCTCGAGAATGGCGAGAACAAGTAGACGAATGGTGGTCTAATCGACTGGGAATACAAATTACTCCAAGATTCGTACTACAAAATTGGGGTACAGAAGTTCTAAGAGTAGGATTTCATGATGATATTTGGATCGCTAGTGTTGAAAATAAGATACGCAATACTAAAGATAATATTGTAATTACAGATTGCAGATTCCCTAATGAAATTAAAGCATTAAAAGCAACTGGTGGCAAAGTTATCAGAATTAAAAGAGGTGACGAACCGTTTTGGTATGAAACTGCAATTAGTGCAAATGCCGGTGATTATAATTCGAGAAGTTTAATGAAAGATTTTAACGTTCATTATAGCGAATCTGCATGGGTAGGAACAACATTTGATGCCGTCCTCGAAAACTCTGCAAGTATCGATGAACTTTATCTGAATATTAGAGATCAGGTGTTAGGTCTCCCTGTCGCCATATAACTCCTTCTTTGTGCAATATTCTCTGACAGTTAGCACATACTGTTTTAAGATTATTGGCTTTACAGTTGTTTAAATCACCGTCGATATGGAAGACTGCAAATACTTCTTTGTGCGGTGATTTAAATCCGCATTTATCACAAGTGTTCTTCTGTCTATAACCACTACGATACCATCGGGGAATACCGTGATATACCCCGTGATTTAGACACACATTACATAGTTTACGATAGTGTGTGCGCCCGTCTTTGATATAATTCACGGCTTTAGGGCGTAATCCGCACTTGCATAAAGGCCTCATACTGTATTTAATTTCATTAGGCCTTTTATTGACCTTTTTTATGGGGTTATAGCGGGTCCAAAACAGAGATTTCCTATAAATACAATTAGAAATCGTATTCATGGAGATCATACAATGGCTCAACTTCAATCACCAGGCGTAAGCGTAACGGTTATCGACGAAAGTTTTTATACTTCGAACGCACCGGGAACCGTTCCGTTAATCTTCGTTACTACTAGCGAAGGAAAAATGAATGGAGCAGGTACTAGTACTGCACCAGGAACTTTAAAGGCTACCGCTGGCCAAGTTTATTTATTAACTAGTCAAAAAGAATTATCCGACACGTTCGGATTACCTGTATTCCAAACTGATGCGCAAAACAATCCAGTTAACGCAGGCGAACTTAACGAGTATGGACTAAACGCTGCTTATAGTTATTTAGGTGTAAGCAATCGCGCATATGTTGTTCGTGCAGATGTTGACTTAGGATCATTAGTACCGAGTGCAACTGCTCCTTCCGGTACTCCTGCAGATGGCACATATTGGTTTGACTCGGCAGATACACAGTATGGCATTTTTTCATGGAATTCGGATCCGCTAACTTCATCAGGCGGACAAACATTTAGTAATGTTGTACCGACAGTTATTACTGATCCGACAGCAGTTACCCAAAATTATGCTCCGCTTACAAGTATCGGTTCACTTGGCAGTTATGCAATTGTAGCAGTAACTTCACTTATCAAGCTGTGGTATAAAAATTCTTCAAATGTTTGGGTAGAAGTTGGTTCACCGGCATGGGCATCGAGCATTCCGAGTGCAAGAGGCACTACTACACAAACATTAAGTTCGAGCAATGCGTTTACTATTACTGTAAATAGTGTGGCGTATACTCATCCGAGTTGTTCAACAATTCAAGCATTAAGGGATTCTATTAATAATACACATGTTGCTCCAGGAATTACGGCTGCGGTAGTTAACAATGCGTTAGAAATTTATTCCAGCGGTGTTGATTTTACATTAAGTGGTGCTAACGTAACTGGTGCAGGTTTATTAGAAACAACTTATAAAGCTCCAGCGTTAACAATGTCACCACATACTCAAGTTCCGTCGTTTAGAAGAGTAGATTGGACTGGAACAGCAAATGGTATGCCAAGTCGTTCTATTTGGGTTAAGACAACATCACCAAATTTAGGAGCAAGTTGGATTATTAACCGTTATAGTACCGCAGTTGGAAATTGGGTTACACAATCAGCACCGTTATATAGTTCAAATGCAGCGGCAACTGTTGCGTTCGATCCAGTCGGTGGTGGTATAAGCATCCCGGCAGAAACTGTATTTGTTAAGTTCAATGATGCTGAAACTAGCCCACAATATGCTGATTTTAAGATCTATAAAAGACTTGCAGCAGGTGAAACAACAATCACCTCAATACCAATTGTTACTGGAACATTTGCAGCGGGTACTTATTCATTTAGTATCTCCGAGACAATTCCAGGAACTACAACCTTCACTAATCCTAATAATGCAATAGTTACATTTACTGCAACTGGCTCGTCTGCAGACGCAACAATCTTGTTATCGCAATTGCAATCACAGTTAGTGTCGACAAATCTTACTGCAACTAGTAACAGTCGTAATCAAATTGTTATTACGCATACACAAGGCGGCGATATTAAATTTGCAGATCTCGAAGGAGCACCGATTGATACATTATTCTCAATGGCGGGTAATGCAAACTTCTATATCGACCCTAGTGATACAAGCAACAGCCCAAGCAACTTTGTTGCAAGTTTGTGGGTATCAACTGTAAATGGTACAGGATTTGCACCAGCAAGTTCATTTGCACCAACTACTACACCTGCAGATCAAACATTATGGTACAATAGCATCGTTGATGAAGTTGATATTATGATCAATGACGGTAACGGACATTGGGTAGGATATTTAAACTATGCACAAACTGAAAATACTAATCCTAATGGACCAGTAGTAAGTGCAAGTGCTCCAATTTCTGGATTATCAAACAACGATCTTTGGATTGATGCTAGTGATTTAGAAAATTATCCAAAGATTTACAGATATTCCTCAGTAACTGAAACTTTGACATTAATTGATAATTCCGATCATACTACAGAAAATGGTATTATCTTTGCCGATGCTCGTTGGGCAACAGGCGGTACTTTATCAGAACCGAGTAGCATTATAGATTTATTAAATTCTAATTATGTTGATCCTGACGCACCAGATGCTGCGTTATATCCAAGAGGCATGTTACTATGGAACTTACGCCGTTCAGGGTTCAATGTTAAGAAGTATGTTAAGAATTATATTAATAAATTTGCATTAAACACACACTATAGTAATGAATCAATGCTTGGTTACTTCTTAGATCGTTGGGTTAGTGATGCAGCAAATGATATCTCTACTCACGCAGGAACATTTGGCAGAAAAGCACAAAGAGCAGTTGTTGTTCAGGCTATTCAAGCATTAATTACTGACAACCAACAGATCCGTGACGAAGATAGTAGAGTGTTTAACTTAATTGCTGCACCAGGTTATCCAGAGCTAATGGACAGCATGATTGGATTAAACTACGATAGAGGGGTTACTGCATTTGTTGTTGGTGATACTCCTGCTCGTTTATCGTCTGATGCAACTACTATTGGTAACTGGAGTAATAACGTTAACAATGCTATTGTAGACGGCGATGCTGGATTAATTGCAACAGATCCATACTTAGCGGTCTTCTATCCATGGGGATTATCTACAGATAGCTTAGGTAACAACGCTGTTGTTCCTCCAAGTCACATGATGTTAAGAACTATTGCATTAAGTGATAATGTTAGTTATCCATGGTTCGCTCCGGCAGGTACACGCCGGGGTGGTATTACTAATGCTAAATCTGTAGGATACGTTAATTCGCAAGGTGAGTTTGTTTCAGTAGCATTAAACACTGGACAACGTGATACTCTTGCTGTTAGCCACATCAATCCGATTACGTATATTACCGGTACTGGATTAGTTAACTTTGGACAGTACACACGACAACTAACTGCTACTGCAATGGATCGCATTAATGTAGCAAGATTAGTGTGCTATCTACGTAGACAACTTAACCAAATTGCTAAGTCTTACCTTTTTGAACCAAATGATACAATTACACGTAATGAAATCAAAGGACAAATCGAAAGTTTCTTACTAGAACTTGTAGGACAACGTGCATTGTATGATTATATTGTAGTGTGTGATACAACAAATAACACACCTTCAAGAATAGATGCTAGTGAATTATATGTAGATATTGCGATTGAACCAGTTAAAGCTGTGGAATTCATTTATATTCCATTAAGAATTAAGAATACCGGTTCAATTAAGCAACTAGGATCTCAATAAGGGAGTAAAAAATGGCTATTTCATCTTTATCAAAATTTACGGTACCGCTAGCATCGGATCAGAGTGCAGCCACACAAGGCTTATTGATGCCGAAGTTAGCATATCGTTTTAGAATCTCATTTGAAAATTTTGGAGTTTCTACACCGACTACTGAACTTACAAAGCAAGTATTGTCGGCAGGAAGACCACAAATGGAATCAGAAAACCAAGAATTATGGGTTTATAATTCGCGTGTTAATTATATGGGTCGTCCTAAATGGAACGCAATTACTGTTAAACTTCGTGACGATGTAACTGGTGCAGTCAGCAAATTAGTTGGCGAACAGATGCAAAAGCAATTTGATTTCTTTGAACAAAGTAGTGCTGCGTCCGGCGGTGATTATAAGTTCTTATTAAGAATCGAAGTCTTAGATGGCGGTAACGGCGCATTTACACCTAGTGTCTTAGAAACATGGGAATGTTATGGTTGCTATGTTACTAAGTACGAATATGGCGAAATGGATTATACTAAACAAGATCCATTAATGATCACATTAACAATTCAACCAGATAACTGCTTAGAAGTTACAGGTGGAGAAAATCCTCCGACTACTAGAGCAGTCGGTACTGCTGCATCGGCAAGCGGCGCTTAATTGATAATGCCCACTTCGGTGGGCATTCTCTTGACTACCTGTTTTATACCCGGTTAATTCTTATGCATAAATAATATTATGGCATTCACACCCGCATCATCATTAAATCATAGCAGCAATATAAATATTCGCGATTCTCAAACTGCGGCTAGATTATTTGTTGACGACCAATTTAGATTAGCACCGAAATTTAAGTTTTTATTTCATGTTGCATTTGGTATTAATCCGTCAACGTTAATGGATGCTAGTTTGTTACAGCGACACAGTAATGAAATTAACATGTTAGTTAAAACTTGTGATTTGCCTAGTTTTGAACTAAAAACCGAGACACTAAATCAATATAATAGAAAAAAAGTAATTCAAACAACACATAATTACAATGCTATTAATATTAAATTTCACGATGATAATATGGGTGTTATCAATCAATTATGGCAAAACTATTATAACTATTATTATGCAGACCCCTCGTCAGCTAAAGATCCAGGAGCATATGCTAGAACAGCCATGAAAAATTTTAGTTATATGTTTGATACTTACGGTTTAAATAACGGTAGCACAGTTCCATTTTTTAATTACATTAAAATATATCAAATGGCGAGACATGAATACGTTTCATATACATTGCATAATCCTGTAATTACAAAATGGAATCATCAAAACGTATCATATTTTGAGACTACAACACATGAAAACACTATGGAAGTGCAATACGAAGCAGTCTCTTATGATGCAGGAAATGTAGGAGACGGCGAACCGATTGGATTTGCCGAGACACATTACGATCTTACACCATCGCCATTAAGTGGAACTATTAGTCCTAATGCTAGTCCTAGTTTTGTATCTAATGTTTCATTGTCATCGTTTGATAATGCTAATACTACCGTTAACACATATCAGAATACACAAACACCATTGCCTACAGGCACTATTTCTGGAATTATACAATCCGCTACTAGCGCATCTGCTCAAAGTGTGAGCGGGCTTCAGGGAATTGTATTTCCAAATAATCAGCCATCGGATACTTTAACTGTTGCAAATCCAGTTAACCTTAATATATGATTAATAATTTACCGCCGGATACCCAATTACCAAATACTGACGTAAGACAATTCTTTGATAAGTTTTTCTTACATTCAGTTAGCTTTCCCGCAGCACAAATTGATGCAACTATAGGATTCTTTCTAAAGAATGGATTTGATATACAAAGTGCTAGAAGCGTTTCTATAGTATTATTAAATCAAGCTAGGGCCGATAACGTCGATGTTTTCACGTTAATTGATACATTAAAACAGTTATCTGACGTAGAATTAAGTCAAGTAGTTGCTCAAGTTCTTAACGCATATCGAGAAAAAACCAGTTTACTTGGATATAGAGTTAAACCATTAGTTAGTGATTTCGATATTAGAAATATTGTTGTATGAGTAAATTTGCCCGCGGTAAATTCAACATGAAGCACCCGGAAAAATATGTAGGTACCAAAGTACCTATATATAGAAGTTCTTGGGAATGGCATTTTATGAACTTCTGCGATACAAATGAAAGTATACAAAAATGGGCTAGTGAAGCAATATCGATCCCATATAGAGATCCATTAACTGGCCGTAACACAATTTATGTACCAGATTTTTTTATTCAATACGTAGATAAACTTGGAAAAATTCTTGTTGAATTAATTGAAATAAAACCTGCTAGTCAATCTATCCTAGAACGGGTAGGAAAAAACAAATCTAATCAAGCACAATTTATTAAAAATCAAGCAAAATGGGCTGCTGCACAAATATGGTGTAGACAAAACGGTATTAAATTTAGAATCGTTAATGAAAATGATTTGTTCCATCAAGGCGGAAGATAAGTAACATTATGACTAAAAAATTAGAACAACTTTTAAACTTGCCTGAAAATAAAGAAATTATCGAGCAAGAAGAAAAAAAGATTTCATCGATTTCGAAACCCGAACCCGATCCATTCTTTAGAGACATAGCAGAATTTGACAAAATCGCTGCTTCATTACCTCAAGTCAAAGGTTTAGGTGATGTTAGTGATAAAGAATTTGACGAATTAGCACAACGAGCAACCGATGCATACGATGATTTAATGGATCTAGGTATGAATGTTGAAGCACGATACAGCGGCAGGATATTTGAAGTTGCTGGTTCGATGCTTAAGAACGCTATCGATGCCAAGGCTGCAAAGATTGATAAAAAATTAAAGATGATCGAACTTCAATTAAAGAAAGCTAAATTAGATCAAGATGCAGTTGGTGCAGATAAAGGTATCGATATGACCGGCGATGGATATATTGTCACCGATCGCAATAGCCTACTAGAAAAATTAAAGAATATGAAATAAATATAGTATTGGAACTATGCCATGAAAACATACAAAGAATATTTAACAGAAAGCAAAAAGTCTTACGAATTTAAGATTAAGATTGCAGGCGAACACGGTAAAGGTCATTGCGATGGCATTAAAGCAGCATTGACACAATTTAAAGTAGAATCTTGTTCAGAAGGAAAAAGCATTCCTATTCAAGAAACCCAAATCGATTTTCCTGAGAAGAAAAATATCGGTGTAACACTTTATGACGTGTCTCTTGCTTATCCTGCAAATTCGCCACAACTACGCGAGTTAGTAGCAAATCAATTAAAATTAACACCATGTTGTGTTAAAGTTCGAAACTTAAAAGAAGAAGAAGAAACCACACTTAATCACCAACATGACGTTAAGTCAAATGAATCTTTATTGTTAAAAGATTATGAAAAAGGTGGAGCACAAGATCAAGTCGGTGAAACACAAAAAATGAATTTGCTAAAAGAACTTAATAAGACTAAACATGACCTTGAACAGTATAAGGGGGTCAACGATGAAATCTTAGCAAAAAGTGTTCCTAGTTCACCTAAAGGTCCAGCAGCAGGATCAGTAAAGCAGAACGATACAACGGTTCTTTCAAAGGTTAGCAATCCTGACCCAGCAACAAGGATAAGATAATGAACTTTTTAGATTTATATAAAAAAATTAGACAATTAGATGAAGGTCTTTCTCAAGGTAACATGATGCCGCAAGCAATTTCGGCACCACCATCTGCTCCGATCGGTGAATGTGGTGGAATGGGAGAATGTGGTGGCGATATGCCAATGCACCATGACGCACCCAAACAGCAAGATTCAGTTAGTATGAATGTTACTATGAACGGACAAGGTGCAGGAGGTATTCGTGATTTAATGAATATTTTACGCAATATCGAAGATGTAGTACATGATAAAGAACCAGAACCGCATCACGAACCACACGGTGATGACGATGTTATTATTGGGGAACCTGCAGAAGTTGAACCAGCAATGTTGGGATCTGAAGAGGAAGAAGAATTCATGGGATTTGCACCAGAAGAAGAATCACTCGACGAAGAACCAGCAGAAGAGGATTACGCAAATAGACCAGATGTTCGAATTAAATCTGTTGCTGCAATTACGGATTTAGGCGATGATTTATCGAGTAAAGGTAAAGAAGCACCTAAGCAAGCAGGGGGTGGAAACCCTTGGAATGTTAGCGAATCATCTATCGCTGCTAAGTTGTTAAAACATTACGAAGATATAAAAAACAGATCAATGAACGAAGCAAGTTATAATGATCGAAATATGCCTGGTTATGGCGATCCTGAAACATGGGGCGGAAGATATCCAGACGGTGACGGTCCGAGCCGTGGTAAAAATCGTGGCGGTGATGAAGAACCGGATGATTATAGAATTCCAGGTACTGGATCACAAAAAGATATCGAAGGTGACATTTTAGATAAATGGCAAAAAGGATTTGCGCATCATCAAAAAACTGTTAAATCCGAGTATGTTGATCAAGAAGGTGCTGCACCGAATGGAGAAAAATACAATAAATTATTTGTCATTGATGCGCCAAACTACGTCGGAGCTTTCAGAGAAGAAGATATCTTTAAAAGACACAACTGGGGTGCAAAGGATGTAGTTGACGAAGTAAAGAAGAAAGACGAACATGGTAGATATTTGATTATTCTTTATATTGTCGATAATCACAAGTACGGTCATTGGAAACCATTTAAGGATTCTGTTCCAAAGAAGCCAATTTCCTTTAGTAAATAAGAACGCAGTCGTTGGCGTATCTTAGTTCAAAAACGGGCATTTTTGCCCGTTTTTCTTGTAAATAATATTATGGCTAAATCATTAGACGGAGTCTTGACTAAAAAGGCTCATTCAAGAGAACAATTTACAGAAGAGCAAATGCTCCATCTTGCAGCATGTATTGATAATAATACAGGTTATCTACATTTTGCAAAACATTTCTTTTATATTCAACACGCAGTAAAAGGTAAACTTTTATTTGAACCGTTTGACTATCAAATAAATTTAATGGGCAGTTATCATAATCATCGATTTAACGTCAATATGTTACCTCGACAGAGTGGTAAAACAACTTGTGCTAGTGCATACTTACTTTGGTTTGCAATGTTTCATCCGGATCAAACCATTCTTGTAGCAGCTCACAAATATACGGGTGCTCAAGAAATCATGCAGCGTATTCGATATGGATACGAATTATGTCCAGACTATGTACGTGCAGGTGTTGTAAGTTACAATAAAGGATCAATCGAATTTGACAACGGGTCTCGTATTGTAAGTGCAACTACTACAGGAAATACAGGACGTGGTATGTCTATCTCGTTATTATACTGTGACGAGTTTGCGTTCGTACAACCTAACATTGCGGAAGAGTTTTGGACATCCATTTCACCTACACTAGCAACAGGTGGACGCGCAATTATTACATCTACACCAAACTCGGACGAAGATACATTTGCTACCATTTGGAAAGAAAGTCAAAATAAATTTGATGAGTTTGGTAACGAAAGAGCAGACGGTAAGGGTATTAATGGATTCTATGGTTTTCGATCAGCATGGAGCGATCATCCTGACAGAGACGAAGCATGGCGGCAAGCAGAACTAGGACGTATTGGTGAAGAAAAGTTTAGACGTGAATACGGTTGCGAATTCTTAGTATATGATGAAACATTAATTAACAGTATTAAACTTTCAGAACTTACAGGTAAAGATCCTCTGTATAAAGTTGGACAAGTTCGTTGGTATAAGAAAATCGAACCGGGCAACATCTATCTAGTTGCATTAGATCCAAGTTTAGGAACAGGCGGCGATTTTGCAGGGATTCAGATTTTCGAATTACCTAGTATGACACAAGTAGGTGAATGGCAACATAACATTACACCGATACAAGGGCAAATTAAGATGCTTCGAGATATTTTGCTGTATATACAAGAAGAACTTGGCCCAGATACTGCAAATAGCATTTATTGGTCTATGGAAAATAATACTGTCGGCGAGGCGGGATTAGTTGTTGTTGCAGACTTGGGTGAAGAAACATTTCCGGGATTATTCTTATGCGAACCGATGAAAAAAGGACATGTAAGAAAGTTTAGAAAAGGATTCAACACAACACATGGAAGTAAAATTTCCGCATGTTCTAGGTTAAAGTTCTTAATCGAAGAAGACAAAATGATTATTAACAGTAAAGCACTAATCAGCGAATTAAAGAACTTTATTGCACATAATATTACATTTAAAGCAAAATTAGGTGAACACGACGACCTAGTTTCTGCTGCATTACTAATGGTTAGGATGAGTGTAACCTTAGCAGAATGGGATCCGTTAGTGTTTGAAAAATTAAGCGTAGGACACCATTTTGACGATGATTGGGAAGCACCATTACCACTTTTCGTTTCAACAGGATTTTGATATAAATATAACATGGACTCTAATTTAGACACAATTGCCAAAGAACTGTACGGTAAAATACAAACACGCTTTCCTGCCATTAAAATCGGCGATGAAAACGCTAATGTATTGAGCAAAAAAGAAGATATCCCCAAGGCTAGATTCTTTGAATTCGAATATGAAGAAGGTGGTGAACCGTTAGGTACTATCACTGTTACGCTAGACTCGGAAGATGGTTTAATCATTCAAGTTAGCGGTGATATTACCAATGACGAAGATGATTCTACTCGTCATGGTGCATTTAAATTCATTCGATCATTTAGACAATTTGCCAAGGATCGATTATTAAACTTTGATATTCAAAACATCGGCAAGAGCAATCTAGATAAAAGAGATTATCAATTTCAAGCAAAACGTAAGGAATATCCCGTTATGGAAAGCAAATTATTCGGTACTAGCAAAATTAGTTACCAAGATTTAGGCGAAGCAAGATTAGTCATTAAGCACAGCCAACACATTAATCCAGAACTGCCCGCTGGACGCACAATGCATATTGAACACATTTATGTTGAAAATGCAGTAGGCGAGAGATTTAGATATCCATACAAGCATTTAAATGGTGCTCGTGCGCTAGCAGAACATTTAAAACACGGTGGTAATCCATATGATTCAGTTGGCAAGTATATCACTGGATTAAGTGAAGAACTTGCACAGATTAGAAAATTTAAAGGGTTTGTTAACCGTACTCCGATGATTGCAGAAAACATGGGAGGTATTGTTAGTAAACTTGCAGAAAGAATTGAAGAAATTAAGAAACAAATTCATAATTTACAAAAGCCAACATTTTACGAATCATTTGTAGAATCATATGAAGAATCAGATGAACAGGTCCTACCTGAAGACGTTATAAACGATCTTGTGGACCGTTTAACTATTCGCACTTTTAATGAAGAATTAAAAGCAGCATTTCCATACATTTACAAATTCATTGACGAGTCAGACATTCCAATTAAAGAACTCGGAGCCGATGACTTATTAAGTGAAGTAGGTGAAGAAGACCTTTGTCCAAAAACTGGTAAGCCCAATTGTAAGTGTCACGAATCGAAAAATGAAGGATTTGATCCTATTTCTGAGTTCGAATCATTTATGGAAGCAATTGACGTAGATGATAACACTGATAAAGGTCCGTTGTTTAGCGCAAATAGATCAGAACAAAAAGAAGCAATTGAAAATTTAAATGATATAATGCAAACTGAACTTAAAGGTGGTCCAGAAGGGATTAACGCAATCGAAAGTTTGCAAGGCATTATCGAAGATCCTGCATTTATAGAAGATTTAAAACATATTGATCCGGACTTAGATGTTCGTCCGTTGATTCAACAATATGTTATGTCTATTGACCCGGATATTGCTGATAGTTTAGATTTTAGTGGAATTGAAGAACCAGAGGAAGAGCCCGAAGAGCCCGAAGAACCGCCGACAACAGAACCGGAGCCGGTTCCGGAACCGGCTCCTGCACCTGTAGAAGCACCACCAGTTGCTCCGCAAGGAATGGCACCGCCAGCTGCACCTGCTGCAATGCCTCCGATGGCAGAGAGTTTCGGTGAAGACGGATTAAACGAAATGTTAAAATATGTTTCTGGATTTTACAATCGAGAACACAAAAATTTCCCTTTGGGCGGCGAACGAATTAAGATTAAAATTAAAAAAGAATTCGAAGATGGCCAATTTCCAAATGCAACTCCTGAAGATTTAATTAAGGTATTAAAGTTTATCGAAAAGAAAGATCCGAGTACACAGATTGCTACTTCGGCACCTATTCAACCTGAAATAAAAGTTGATACTGTTAGTGATACTAGAGATTTGCACTTAGGTGAAATTATGGACGAATTAAATGGATTGCATTTTAATGAAGAAATGGAATCTATCATTAAATTAGCAGGATTAAAATAATGAAAACATTGAGAGAATACATTGAAATAGTCAATGAATTAAGTGGAGAACCGCCGCTGTATCCGAATTATCAACAATTGCCAGGACCACAATCAACTGCGGTTGCTAGACCAAACACAACAGGTGTTGCGACAGTTAATCCCCCTAATGTAGAAAAAGTTGCAGGAAGTGGTAGTTCATCTGATCTCCGTTCAAAATTACCAGGTTCAACTACATCTGCATCTAAACAACCAGCAACATCAAAATTAGGAGTAGCATCTGCAGGAGCAGGGGGTGCGTTAGGAGGTGCTCAAGATCCAGGAACAATTAGCGGATCTCCAGTTACTGCCGCAATCCAAGGTGGACTTCAGGGCGGAGTTCCGGGTGCAGCAGCAGGGCTAGCTGGCTGGGGTGCTGCTAGAGCCGCAACAAAAGGTACAGACCCGCGTATCGGAGGATGGGGTGATACTGCTGCACAAACTGCTCAAAAACAAACAATGCAACAGCAAAAACCTTCAGGTCTTCCGCCTGCCCAAACAGCACCTGCAAAAACTAATCCAGCTGACTTTGATAAATGGAGAGAACAGCCATCGGCATCTCAACTAACACAACCTCCGCAGAATCCAATTGCTGGAGCATTGCCTGCAACTACTCCACAACCACAAGCACAACCGCAAGGAGCATCTGCAACACCTGCTGTTAAATGGCCTACATCTAAGCAAGAAATTATTGCTTTCCAAAAGGCAAACGGATTAAAACCAGATGGACTTATTGGTTGGAGAACTGAACAAGCATTAGCACAGAAAGGTATTACACCGCCTAAAGGATTTCAAGTAGTCAACGACCGCACACCAAAAAAAGCAGCACCGCAAGGTGGACAGCCGGCACAAGCAGCACCGCAAGGTGAACCACCATTAGGGCAAACTGCGGCATATCCTCCAGTAGCATCAACTGCTCCAGTACAACCAAAAACAACTGATCCTAATTCACCGTTTTATATTCCAGCGAATCCAGCGGTAGAAAAGTATAAGGCTCAGCAAGCGGCAAAGGGGCAACAATCCCCGGCAAATCAAAGCCTACATCAGCAAATGGCTAATTTAGGAACAGTTCGTGAGAGTTCTGAATTATATCGTATTCTTACTTTGGCAGATCTAAATAAGAATTAATCGCATTTAGATACTCATAATACTTGAAAAGATAAATAAAAACGCATACAATTACAGAATGTTGTATGCGTTTCTTATTTAAGAATGGTTCTTAAATAAGACTAAGGCACATATAATATAAGGCATATATAGGAGAATAATATGGCAACTTTAGCTGAAATCAGAGCAAAATTAAAAGAGGCAGAAAACCGCAATACAGATAACAACAGAACAGGCGGCGACAATTCAATTTATCCATTTTGGAACATCAAGGAAGGCGGTGAATCCGTACTTCGATTCTTACCCGACGGCAACGAAAACAATACTTTTTTCTGGGTTGAACGTGCAATGATCAAATTGCCGTTTGCTGGAATTAAGGGCGAATCTGAAACTAAATCAACTATTGTACAAGTACCTTGCATGGAAATGTATGGTGAAACTTGTCCGATTCTTAGTGAAGTTCGCGGTTGGTTCAAGGATCCTGCACTCGAAGAAATGGGTCGTAAGTATTGGAAGAAGCGTTCATATATCTTCCAAGGTTTTGTAACTGAAGACGGTTTAGGGGAAAAGGAAACCCCGGAAAATCCAATTCGTAGATTTATTATTGGTCCTCAAATCTTTAAGTTGATCCAATCAGCATTATTAGATCCTGAGTTAGAAGATCTTCCTACTGACTATATTCACGGTATCGATTTCCGTATGAAGAAGGGCAGCAAGGGTGGTTATGCAGACTATTCAACATCAACATGGTCACGTCGTGAACGTCCACTTTCTAGTGTAGAAGACGCGGCTATTAAGCAATATGGTCTTTATAATCTTAATGACTTCCTGCCTAAGAAGCCAACTGAAGTTGAAATCAAGGTAATGAAGGAAATGTTTGAAGCATCTGTTGACGGCGAACCATTTGATATGGATCGTTGGGGTCAATACTTTAAGCCAGCAGGAATGAGCCAATCAACTGGCGATCCTGTAAAGGCAGCAACTCCTAAGGCAGCAGTCGCAGTAGAAGAAGATTATGACGAGCCTGCACCAATTGCACCAGTTAAGAATGTAAACGTAGCCGATGCCGCAACAGGCGATATTCGAGCTCAAGACATTCTTGCAAAGATTCGTAATCGTAATCAGGCTTAATCTGCTCGGGCCTCTGCAATCAATTTGTACGCCCGAGTTATCTATTTAGGAGAATAATAATGGCAACAAAACCGTTTGACCTAAGTAAATTTAGGAAAACATTAACTAAGTCTATCGACGGACTTGGTGTAGGATTTAATGATCCAACAGATTGGGTTAGCACCGGCAATTACGCATTAAATTATCTTATTAGCGGCAACTTTAACAAAGGAATTCCACTTGGTAAGGTAACTGTATTTGCAGGTGAATCAGGTGCAGGTAAGAGTTACATTTGTTCGGGAAACATTGTAAAACACGCACAAGAACAAGGCATTTATGTAATCTTAATTGACAGCGAAAATGCACTTGACGAAGCTTGGTTACATGCACTTGGGGTAGATACCGGCGAGGACAAACTTCTCAAACTCAATATGGCAATGATTGATGACGTTGCTAAAACAATCAGCGAGTTTATGAAGGAATATAAGACAATGGAAGAAAAACCAAAGGTCTTGTTTGTAATTGACTCGCTAGGAATGTTACTCACACCAACTGACATCAACCAGTTCGAAGCAGGTGATTTAAAAGGCGACATGGGCAGGAAGCCCAAAGCACTAACAGCTCTTGTACGAAATTGTGTTAATATGTTCGGGTCGTACAATGTTGGACTTGTAGCAACTAATCATAGTTATGCAAGTCAAGATATGTTTGATCCAGATGACAAGATTAGTGGAGGACAAGGCTTTATCTATGCAAGCTCGATTGTAGTTGCTATGAAGAAGTTAAAGCTCAAGGAAGACGAAGATGGTAATAAGACCAGTGAAGTTAATGGTATACGTGCAGCATGTAAGATTATGAAGACACGATATGCTAAGCCGTTTGAATCACTGCAAATTAAGATTCCTTATACTACAGGTATGAATCCATATAGCGGTCTTGTTGATATGTTTGAAAAGGCAGGATTGCTTACTCAACAAGGAAACAGATTGAAGTGGGTTAATCCTATTACCCAAGAAGAGACGCTTTTATACCGAAAAGAGTGGAAAGATGATAAATTAGATATGATAATGGAGAATTTCCATGTCACACCTATTAAAACAGAAGAAACTCTTGAGGAGAAGGAAGATAATGTTGAATGAAACTCAAATCGGCGAACTATGGCTCTTATTTGCAGATTATATTGATAAGAAGCAACTTGACTCTGTTGCAGAACGTTACATAGAATTGTTACTTGATAACGGTGTTACTGACAGAACTCTGCAACATGCAATGGGAGTCGAACACAATCTAGATCAAGCGATTGAATATTATTTAGAAGATGAAGATGATCAAGAGGAGTTAGATTTTTAATGGGATGGTACACTAAGGTAACTCGAGATATATCAAATATCCCCGATGCTCTGGACTACTTTTACGCCGAATATGATGCTGCAAAAGATGAATGCCGTATAACGGGTAATATAGAAAAGGCCGCAGCGAGTATGCCAGGCATCGTGGAGCATAGATTTAACCAACTCCAAGAAATAGAGGCTATCTTAGAATTCCTTAACATTGAACTTCGCCGATTAAGAAGTAAAAACTTTCGCAAATATCTCGAGAATTATCAACGGGCTTTGAGTTCTCGAGATTGCGAAAAATTTGTAGATGGTGAAGCAGAAGTTGTTGATTTTGAAATTATTATCAATGAATTTGCTTTACTTAGGAATCAATGGTTGGGTATTACTAAAGCATTGGATCAGAAACAATGGCAAATTACTAATATTGTTAAGTTGCGTGTTGCTGGCATGGAAGATGCTACCATTTGATTAATTTTGCCAAAATACTGAAAGAAGGTCTTAAATATTATTGAGACCTTTTTTTATACTTGACAAGATAAGAATAATTCTTTATAATTAAAAATATGAAGTACATTGACGACATATTCACTGATATGATGAAATCAGTGGATGAACAACAAATTTCCCATAGGGACCTTAAAATCTTTAAAAGTCTTGCAAAGTCAATATCTGGCACAGCATTTATTACTGTAAATCAAGGAAGGCTTTTATTACGATTATTACGCGAAAACAATTCAGTGTTTTCTATCGATCCTGATGTTTTACAAAATCCAGTATGGTCTAAATCATTCAGGCCAATTGACGATACCCGAAAAGTGTACCTTGCACCTCGAGATGATACGTATTTAATTACAATAGAATTTGCGTATTCTGCCACTCTTCGGAAAACTATACAAGAAAAGTTTAGAAATAATGAAATCGAAGGGCTGATAGCCGACGCTAATAGTAAAAAATACTTAGCGGCCTTAACTGAAAAAAACATAGTACTGATCGTCGATACATTATACCCACTTGGTTTTACAATCGATGAAACACTTTTAGAATATTGTGACATTATTAAAACGTGGAATATAACTGATATAAAAGACCAATATCGTATTAATACCCTATCACATGCTAATTTTCAAAAACAATTGACTGCTGATTTAGGTATCGATACGCCATTAACTCAAAATATCATTGCAGATCGTAGTATTCGATATCAGTATTTTGTAGATAAGAAAACTCCGACTACACTAACTGAAATAATTGCATATCGAGAACAAGCAAAATTATGGGTGGATAGTAATGTATATTCGTTACATAACGTAATCGAATCTCTTATCGAATTAAAGAGATTGCCAGTATTACTTGTGTTCGATACTTATAATCAAAAAGACTTGTCTTCTCAGCTAATCGAAATTTCTAATACGTTAGAATATTTTGACATTAACGATGTGGGCATATACTTTAGATTACCTAATAATGATGTAGGCAAGGATTTTAATGCAATAATTGCAGATCAAAAATATAACGCAGTATTAGACAATTCTACAAGAGTTGTCGGTGTCGAAACAAATAAAATTCCGAAATTTATTCTTAAAACTAATTGGAAACCTATGAGTGTAGTTTGTGTTAATACATCGCTTCGAAATAGTAAGACAGCAGTATATACTAATTGTTGCGACCTTATAATAACATACGATAAGGAGACACCTCTTATTTCATACATAAAACAACATGGTAAAATTAATAATTAAAGACGAAGTTAATATTAAATTAGAAGGACTTTCGCTAGAAACAAGAAAAAAACTAGCAGCGACTTTTAAGTACGAAGATCCAACTGCTAGGTATCGCCCTGCTTTTCAATTAGGGAGATGGGACGGTAAAGTTAGTTTGTTTGGCTTAGGAGGTAACGGATATCTAAGTCAGTTAGAACGTGTGCTCGAAATCCTATATAATGACTACATCGATATTGACGAAGTTATCGATTTAAGAAAAACAGGCAAATTAGAATTTAATCCAATTACTGCTTCTTATTGGGCAGATAAAGGTAAAGTTTGGCCACAAGGACATCGATTTGCAGGCCAACCTATTATGTTACGAGAAGATCAAGTTGAGATCGTAAATAGGTTCTTTGTTAATACTCACGCATTACAAGAAGTAGCAACCGGTGCAGGTAAGACCATTATGACTGCAACACTTGCACACAATGCCGAAAAATATGGTAGAACTATTACTATTGTACCTAATAAAGATCTTGTTACTCAAACAGAAGACGACTTTAAAAATGTAGGACTTGATGTCGGTGTGTATTACGGCGACCGTAAAGATATTGGACGAACACATATTATTTGTACATGGCAAAGTTTAAATGTATTAGATAAAAAATCTAAAAATTGGGATGCAAATCTTGCAGTTACACTTGCAGAGTTTTTAGATGGAGTAAACACCGTTATTGTTGACGAAGTACATCAAGCAAAAGCAGAGGTATTAAAAAATTTACTAACACAAAATGTTGCTAATGCTTGTATAAGATGGGGATTAACTGGAACTGTTCCTAAGAATGAATTTGAAGCAGAACCAATCTTTGCTAGTATCGGACCTGTTGTAGGAGGTATTAAAGCACATGAACTACAAGACATGGGTATTCTTAGTAAATTGCATGTAAACATCATGCAGTTGATTGACTTGCCCGAATTTAAATCGTATGCAGAAGAAAACAAATATCTTGTTACAGATAAGGCTAGAATAGAATATATCTCAAATTTAGTACGCACTATTTCCGAATCTGGCAATACTCTTGTACTAGTAAATCGTATTGACACCGGAGAACAGTTACAAGAACTTTTAAAGGACTTAGACGTAGCATTTATTTCCGGTAAAATAAAAGGAAAGAATAGAAAGGAGGATTACGATGACTTTAAAACAAGTAATAGCAAAATCTCTATTGCAACATATGGGGTTGCTGCTGTTGGTATCAACATTCCTCGTATCTTCAACTTGGTGCTTATTGAACCTGGAAAGAGCTTTGTTAGAGTTATCCAAAGCATCGGCAGAGGTATCAGAAAAGCTGACGACAAAGACTTTGCAAACGTGTGGGACATAACTAGCACTTGTAAATTTGCAAAGAAACATTTAACAGAACGAAAGCGATACTATAAGGAAGCAAAGTATCCATTTACATTAGATAAAATTGATTGGACAAAATAATGCACATTTTAACATTAGACAACGAAACATTTTCATTAAATAATCTGCCCGACGAGGTAGATGATAACACTAGATTTGCAATACTAGATAACAGTGATCCTAAAGATCCAGATTTCTATTTTGTACCATTAATTTTTCTAGAATCGTTTAACAGTCCTGCAATGGTACTTAAGATCGGTGACGATGAAGTAACTATGCCTATCGATTGGTGTATCGCAGTAGGTGACAGCGCCACGGGTAATGATATTGAAATCCTCCCATTAACTAGTTTAAATGATAGAGGTTTTGAAGCACTACTTTATAATCCTCTAAGCTCATTTAGACTTGAATTTAGGCGTATAGAGATAGTAAACTTTTACAATGATGTGAAGTGGTATTTTCCAAAGATGAAAAATGGACAACTTCTTGCTACTCCGTTAACATATGGTTCGAGTCCGCTGTGTGCATACTTTGTAAAGGAAATATCACGACAAAGTGAAATTATTTACTTAGATAGGTTATTCTAATGTTTGAAAAAGTAGAGCTAAAAGAAAAGCTACAAGCAGTTGATCAGAACATCCGAGAACTTTGGGATGCAATGGATGAACAGAATCAAAAGTCATTACGAAGTGAGTTCTATATTCTTAATCGATACATTAGCAACGTTAAGAATCGTCCGCGGGCTGTCCAAGAACATTTTGTATTAACAGTAAACGAATACTTTAATAAAAATTGGAATGATATACAACAACATCCGAAATTACTATGGTTGTTGTTATGTATGTGCAGTTATGATGGTAATGAAACATTCTTTCATGAATGGATAGGTAAAAAGACAATTACAAATAAAAAAGAAAAATTCTTTCACGAAATCTATCCAAGCAGGAAAACAGATGAAATTAAATTGTTAGCAGCAATAACATCTGATAAAGAAATTAAAGATCTTGCTAAACAATATGGAATGAGCGATGCCGATATTAAAAAACGGTTTGGCAAATAATGATGAATTTAACATCAAATAAACCTTATGTGTGTAAATACTGTAGTCACGGATTTACTAAAGAAAAAACCCTATCTGTTCATGTTTGCGAACAGAAACGCAGAGCTTTGGTTCAACACGAGAAACATGTAGTTTTAGGGTACGATACTTATGTAAGATTTTATAAGAAAACACAGCATAACTCCGGTGATAAGACATATGAAGACTTTTGTCGAAGTCCTTATTATAATGCTTTTATTAAGTTTGGTAGTTTTGTTAGTAATGTACGTCCCTTATACCCAGACCAATTCATTAACTATGTGGTTACTTCTGGCGTCAAATTAGATCATTGGTGTCGCGACGAATTATACGAGAAATATGTTTTGGACTTAATTAAAACAGAAACTGTGGAAACGGCCCTCCAACGCAGTATAAATCACATGATAGAGTGGGGCGAATATAATCAAGCTAAATGGAATCACTACTTCTTGTACGTGAGTCTTAATCGTGCTATGTTTGATATTAAGGACGGGAAGATAAGTCCTTGGTTAATTCTAAACTGCGCTAATGGTAAAGCAATGCTTCAAAAATTTAATGACGAACAACTAGCAGCAGTAAGTAATGTTATAGATGTACCATTCTGGTTATCTAAATTTAAGAAAAATCCAGATGATGTTGAATTGGTAAAACAAGTAGTAAGAGAATCAAATATATGAGCTACATTACTCCTCCGCCGGTTAGAGACGGTATTCCTTTAGATTTACAAGTTGCTGTAGATGAAGAAGATAATTCAGTTTATATACGATTAGTGGGATTTGATAATCAAGAAGATGCAGCTGAATATGCACACTTTTTAAGTGAATCATTACCGTTAATTTTATTTGAATCTGATGTAAAACATTAATGGATATTGACATTGATTTTGCTGATCGAAAGCAAGCATTGGAAAAACTCAAACATGTCGTTGCATCACGAAAAACTAACGACGGCATGGTTGCACATAATACAGGCATTTATGTACAGGCAATCCCTTATGATCCTATTACAAATTTAAGTACAATAGAATATAAAGAGGCAGAACAACGAGGCTACTTTAAGATTGATTTTCTTAATGTTAATGTATATCAAAATGTTCGAGACAATGAACATTTGACCCAATTATTAAATACGGAGCCACTATGGGATCTTCTAGAACAAGACGACTTTACAAATCTTCTGTTTCACATAAACGGTCATGGTACCGTCCTGCGGCAGATGAAGCCATCCTCTATCGAACAGCTCGCCGCCATATTAGCGATAATCCGCCCGGCGAAACGTTATCTGATCGGGAAAGATTGGACTACGGTGACGACCGAAGTTTGGACAAAACCTGAGAATGATGAGTATTATTTTAAGAAGGCACATGCTATAGCATACGCACACGCTATAGTAGTACAAATGAATCTAATCTGTGAACAGATTAGTTATGAATATAGTTAGCGAGTCTTACGCACAAGTTGTACTGATTTTCGTTTAACTCGTTTCAAAGTTAAATTCATTAAGTTAACTACAGGTCCTAATACAACTTTTACATCCTTGCTATTAAACGTCTTAATAGCATAATGAAAAGGTTGTATTTGGTCCTTACAGAAAATTGAAATTGGAAATTGACGATTTGATTCCCACCACCAGGTTTCGCCGATTTCTAAAAATACAGTTCGCTCTTCTGAACTTTTAATTGCATTAAGGTCATAAAAACTAGTCACAAACTGATCTTGATTGACTATAATTCCTACATACTCTTCGTTGCCGTAAGTTAGTACCGATATAAATGGTAATGTGCTTGTTATGTTATCTCTTAAATTTGCCATAAATACATAAAAGGTTTGCCAAAATGCAAAAAATCCTAAGTTATTTATATCCAAACCGTGTCCAAATCTTAGCCGATCTGGCGGGCTTCAATGTGGAGTATACCAACGTGTATCAACGAAATGTAAAGATTTATAGAGGTATTAACAATACCATAGAGTTCGATATTAAGAACGCGGACCAGAAACGAATTGATCTAACAACACTTAGCTCAATCACAATGAACTTAATGGACGCCGCAGGTAATGCTCTTCCGAATAGTCCGTATACAGTAATAGCTACGAATTTAAAAGGAATTGCTACTGTTACTATACCATTAGAAGATTTATCAAGTCTAAATAATCAATTCTTAAAATATAGTCTAGTAGCAACAAAAGCAACATCACAAGCGCAAGTTCCATTATATTGTGACAGCAAATTTGGTGCAGTCGGTACAATTGAACTTGACGGCGATGCAATGCCTGCTACTAGAGCTCCGAGGGTGTTTTCGGACTTTACTGCCGAAGTCGATTTACAAGGTATTCCTATTTGGTATAGTTCTGCAATACCATGTAAGTTTTACGAAGCAATTCCTACAGAGATATTAAGTTTCCAGATCGCAACAACAGGATTTGTTGGTTCTATTTGGATCGAAGCAACTACTAGTTCTACTATAAACAAAGAAGCGTTCATGGCAGCAGGAAAACCGTTCGGGTCTTGGAATCAAAATTACAATGACGGGTCGTTCACTGGAGTTATTCCATATGGTGCAGTGATTCCAACAAGTGGATACAATTACTTTAGAGTTGCATTTCAAACACCTAATATTAACGGTCTAGGTGCAACTTTTTATGTTTCTAAATCTAATGGCACATATGATGTAACAATTAAGTATGGCGGTACGGGATATACTAAAGGTTCAATGATTAAAATTCCCGGACATCAAATCGGGGGAGTAGACGGTGTTAACGATCTAATCATTAATGTAAACGGTGTACTCGGTGAAACCTCAACTGCAATTAGTTCCAGTTATACAATTAGCGAAGTCGTTACGGTTACTTGGACAGGAACAGCGACAGCAGGCAATGGAGGCCCTTACATTGTTTCGGGCACAAATTACGCCGGAGTTGTTGACAGCATTACGGTAAGTTAGTATAATAAGGCTATATGAGCCTTATTATCGAAACAATTTTATCACATCTGCCTGCAAAGAGGAAACACACTCCTTCTGGCTGGATTAGCTTTAATGCTCCTTGTTGCGGAGATAAACGTCATCGCGGCGGGTTAATAGTTAATGCAGGCGATGCTATTTCGTATCATTGTTTTAACTGTCAATTTAAAGCAAGTTGGCAACCAGGTCGTACTATTAGTCAAAAGATGCGTAAACTCATGCGTTTATTCAACATGAGCGACGATCTTATTAATCAACTAAGTTTAGAAGCTCTTCGACTTAATTCGGATCAGCAAGAAAAAGTAAAGAGTATTATCCCCGAATTTCATACTAGAGCATTACCTATGGATGCTCAACTAATCACCGACTTTAAAGATAACATTCCTGATTTATTAGTTCCGGTGTTAGAATATATGACCAGTAGAAGTTTATATCTCGACGATTATCCTTTCTATTGGTGTGATAAACAGGGATTTAGAAATCGATTAATTATCCCATTCTTTTATCAAGAAAGAATTGTTGGATATACTGCCCGTACAATTAGCGGTAATCAAAATCCTAGATATATTTCCGAACAACAGCCCGGATATGTGTTTAATTTAGATAGACAAACGCATGATCGAGAATTCGTACTTGTTTGTGAAGGACCGATCGATGCGATAAGTATCGATGCTTGTGCAGTTCTCGGAGCAGAAATCAAAAAAAGTCAAGATTGGTTACTACGCCAACTTAATCGTGAGATCGTTTGGATTCCAGATAGGGATCATGAAGGACCTAAGACAGTTGAACATGCACTTGACTTAGGATGGTCTGTTAGCATGCCAAATTGGCCCGACGGAGTTAAAGACGTTAATGATGCTGTATGTAAACTCGGACGGGTGGCAACACTTTGGCTAATTGTACAAACAAAAGAATCAAACGCACTGAAGGTTAGACTTCGTGCAAAATCATGGTTTAATGAGGTAAAAAAATGAAAGCAATTATTAGATTTTTAACAACACCCTGGCGTAAATGGCAGGAACATAAAGCATTTAAAAAGCGTCTTGAAGAACTACGTAAACGTGATCCATTTATCTACAAATGATTACTTGGGGAATATCGGCAAATAGCCATGACGCCGCATTAGCAGTATTTGCCGATGAAAAACTTGTATTTGCTAGTCATAGCGAGAGATTCAGCGGCAAAAAGAATGATCGTGATTTATGTCAAGAATTAGTTAACTACGCTATAGATAACCATTGGGGATTACCTGATCAAGTCTATTGGTATGAAAATCCTTATCTTAAAACTGCAAGACAATTGGTTGCAGGACAAGGATGGAAATGGAACGATAATAATATCAAGAAATACTTGAATCAATGGGGTATAAATGCTCCCATTACATATACCAATCATCATTATAGTCATGCTGCCGCAGGTTATTATACTAGCCCGTTTGATGATGCAGTGGTTATTGTATTGGATTCGATCGGTGAATTTGATACCTATACTGTATGGCAAGGAAAAGGAAATAAACTCAAAAGATTATACAGCAAATGGTTCCCGGATTCTGTGGGACTTTGGTATTCGGCAATGACTCAACGTGTGGGACTAAAACCATTAGAAGATGAATACATTTTAATGGGCATGGCTGCATACGGAGATCCAGATACATTAAAAAGTAAAATTTATAAAGATTTTATTGATAGTACTAATCCGGATTGTCGTTTAATCAAACCTAACTTACACAGGGGATGTTTAGATTGGGCTCCTGAATTAACTATTACTGATAGTTTTGAAATTGCTTCAGCAGTACAACGTGTATATGAGGATATCTTAAGATCCATTCTCTTACACGCAATGGGATTATCTAATAGTAAAAATCTAGTGTTTATGGGAGGCTGCGCATTGAATTGTTCTGCTAATAAGATAATCGGTCATTACTACAACAATTGCTGGATAATGCCAAATCCAGGTGATGCAGGATCAAGTATTGGCGCAGTATTGGCACATAATCCATCTTGGAGGATAGAACCTAAATATTTTACTCCGTTCTTGGGATATGATATGGGACATGCTGTATCAAATGAAACAATTGTTGATTATCTACTTGCACATCAAATTTGTGGATTGGCTAGAGATAAAGCAGAGTTTGGTCCAAGAGCTTTAGGGAACAGAAGTTTAATCGCTGACCCCAGAGGACTAGATATTAAGGACAAAGTAAATGCAATTAAGCAACGACAAGAATTTAGACCGTTTGCGCCGGCAATATTATCGGAACATCTTCATGACTATTTTGATATGCCTACTGGGTGGAATGATAGCAAGTATATGCAAGTTGTCGCCACTTGTAAGTATCCTGATCGCTTTCCTGCTATTGTGCATAGGGACGGTACTAGCCGCGTTCAGACTGTGCATAGCGATGGATCGCAATTCAGAAAATTATTAGAAATATGGTATGAAAGAACAGGATGTCCAATGTTACTTAATACTAGTTTAAACATTAAAGGACAACCCATTGTAAATAATCTCAAAGATGCTAATGACTTTGAGAATCATTACGGTGTTAAAGTATTTAATTAGGAGTTAACATATATAGATGCAAAACACAGATTACGGATACGACATTCAAAAACTTTATCTTGAAATGATGCTAGCAGATGCAGCAACATTTGCAAGATGTCAGAGTATTTTCGATCATACACTATTTGATAGAAGATTACATACGTCTGCAGAATTTATCGACAACTATGTTAAAGAACATAATATCATGCCCACTGAACAAATTGTCAATGCTGCTACTAATAGTGATTTCAAAGTAACATACGATCTAAGAGAAGAACATTTTGATTGGTTGTTAAACGATTTTGAAACATTCACAAGGCATAAAGGACTTGAACGAGCTATCTTAGAATCTGCTGATTTGCTTGAGAAAGGAGAATATGGTCCTGTAGAAGACATGATCAAAAAGGCTGTACAAATCGGACTTACAAAAGATCTTGGCACAAATTATTTTGAAGATCCTCGAGGGCGTCTAATGAAAATTAAAGACAAAAACGGACAGATATCCACTGGTTGGAAGACCATGGATGATAAACTATTTGGTGGTATGAATCGTGGGGAATTGAATATCTTCGCGGGTGGATCAGGTGCAGGTAAATCATTGTTCCTGGCTAATCTCGGAGTTAACTGGGCATTACAAGGGCTTAATGTTGTTTACTTAACGCTAGAACTTAGTGAAGAACTTGTATCAATGCGTATCGATAGTATGATTACAGGTATTCCAAGCAGAGAAGTATTCAAGAGTCTTGACGATGTTGAAATGAAAGTTAAGATGATTGGAAAGAAGTCCGGATCTCTACAAGTTAAGTATATGCCGTCCGGGAAGACCGCAAACGATCTTAGATCATACTTGAAGGAATATGAAATCAAACTAGGTAAAAGAGTTGATGTATTGTTAGTGGACTACTTAGACTTGTTAATGCCGATTAGTAAGAAGATTAGTCCGGCAGACTTGTTTATTAAGGACAAGTATGTTTCGGAAGAGTTGCGTAACCTTGCAGTGGAAAAGAACTGTATCTTTGTTACAGCAAGTCAGTTGAACAGAGGCGCAGTAGAAGAAGTAGAATTTGATCATAGTCATATCTCAGGCGGACTTTCTAAGATTCAAACTGCCGATAACGTGTTTGGTATCTTTACCAGCAGAGCAATGCGTGAACGTGGAAGATATCAGTTACAGTTAATGAAAACACGTAGCTCAAGCGGTGTGGGACAAAAGATTGATCTAGAATTCGACATCGATTGTTTGCGTATTCGGGATCTCGATGAAGACAATGGGAACGCACCGCCGCAGTCAGCAGGTTCGAGTTTATTAAATCAGATTAAACAACGAAATACTGTTGATCCGGAAACAGGAGAGGTAATGCCCGCTGGTAATGTTCCGAAAATAAAAGCACAAGTTGAAAGTACTAAATTACGGCAACTACTCAATAATCTTCCTACTGATGATTTATGATGTATGAACATCTTTATAAATATATATTATGAGATTAAGAGAATTTTTTGACCAACCTACCGACGAAATGATCGGTGTTAAAAAATACCACGATATGGATGCTGACCAAGCAACATATGCTATTGCAAAAGATATGGGGACCGAAGTGTTAGGTCCCGGGGGAGCATTTGGTAAAGTTATACAATCTTCCAATCCCGAAATAGTATATAAGGTGTTTGAAAAAGATGATGCTTATTTAAACTTCATTCGTTTTGTTCAACAGAATCCTAATAAACATTTTCCAAAGTTTTATAAAGTAAAGAACATGACTGCATTCTTTAAACGGTATGATGTACAATCGGATAAGTTTTATGTAGTTGCGTTGGAAAAACTATATCCTGTAAAAAAGGGTCCGTTTAAAAGTGAATTCTTATCGGACCTTCTGGGTACACCAAGTTTAAATCATTCTACACATTTACTGCCCAATGGGAAAGAAAATGAGGCTATGATTCCTGCGCGTGAGTTCGTTCAACACATTCGTGAACTTAAAGACTTATGGCAAGCGGGTTTAAAAGTTCGAGGTTTACACAAAGATTCGTTTGATTATAATTGGGACCTCCATCCGGGTAATATTATGCAACGAGCAGACGGTACTATTGTTATTACTGATCCGCTATCGAGTAATGAGGCGTTTGATTATAAAGAAAAAGTATACGATGCAAAAAAACGTAAAGATCAGATGGTTAAAGGACCAAAGTACAGCCAGACAAAAGCCGAACCTGCACCTACTCCAACTCCTCAAGATGATCGAGAAGCGATTCGAGTTCTTATTAAACAAGCCAAGGCCAAGGTTGCAGAATTAAAAGATAGGATAGATCGAGGTGAGCAATTATCGCCAATGGACCAAAGAATGCACGGGGCATTACAAAATTTTATACATCATCAAGAACCAAAAGTCGGGCGAGTAACATCATGAGATTAAGAGAATTATTTGATCAAGAATTAGACGAACTCACGGGCGTTAAGAAATATCATGATTTAACAGCCTTACAAATTATGGATAAGATGTCCGCTGAACTGAATCTTCCAAAAAGAGGAGAAGGTGCGTTCGGTAAAGTTATCCAAAGTCCCGATCCTAACTGGGTTTATAAAGTATTTGAAAAGGACTCTGCATACGAAGAATTTGTGGACTTTATTGCTAAAAACCCAAATACTCACTATCCAAAGATCAAAAAAATAAAGAAGATGACTAGCTTCTTTAAACGTTACGGTGTCCAGGAAAATAAGTTTATAGTCGTAATAATTGAAAAACTTGAGAAGATTCCCGAAGAAAAAATGAATTTTGTTCATGAGTTAGTTAATA
>Ga0007805_1000047_pt1 | contig 40474 bp, 72 predicted proteins | sample CryBogCBE24Aug09_FD_71231 | JGI IMG/M metagenome (GOLD analysis project Ga0007805, IMG submission 71231) | Freshwater microbial communities from Crystal Bog, Wisconsin, USA - CBE24Aug09 | ecosystem: Environmental > Aquatic > Freshwater > Lake | place: Crystal Bog, Wisconsin, USA | collected... | reverse complement strand
CACTATGAGGAGCGAAGCCAATGAAAAAACCACACGATATAGACTCAGTAGATCAGCTGGCTGCCGAACTGGTACATGTAGTAGAAACTCGAGCACTAGAAGAACGCAGACTGTACAAGCAAGAAGTCAGTGACCTAAAACAGCTAGTGGCTAGTAAAGACTCAACTATAAGTGAGCAGGAAGAAAGACTCAAACGCTACAAGGGCGTAGGCTTGATCGCTTTACTGTTGGGTGTACTGAGCGCAGTAAACAGTCTAACAGGTGGCACTATAACTAGAGCTCTAGCGAGCTTGTGGGGATAGATCTCACGCTAGTGAAACGTTAGAAAAGATGGTAATATAACAGAAAGTATTCTATTATAGCCTGTCACCCGTCCACCCTTCCAAAATTTTTTTACCTAAAATTCACCAAAAACTGTCCATTTTGGTGCCAAATCCGCCAGAATCCCCCACCGTAACTCCACCAATCTTCACCGTTTTGGACCATATCTGATTGACTTTCTACGGTAATACCAGTATAATATATACTATGAACAATACATATCAAGCCAGTGTAAAGACTCTATGGGGCGGTGTTAACACAGTCACTATACGTGCTCTCAACTACAATGAAGCCCGTCTCATAGCTGAAAGCCAGTATGGAGAAAGGCTCGTACAGCTAGTATGCGTATAGTATATCTTTTCACTTTAAGTTGTATACTAGCTCTTACAGGTTGTGCTGACATGCAGATAGCTCGCTATTATCCGCAGTGTCGTACGTGGGATGTGTGTCCGTACTCTGGGCAACAGCGTCAATATGTACGGGCACCTGATGGATGGGGCGGTAAGTACTGTTCACAATATCCAGAAAGGTGTTAAGTATGCAGAACAACAAAGTAGGTATCATACAGAGTCGAGGACTTGGTGATATCATTATAGCACTACCAATCGCTCGACATTACAAGGACCAGGGCTATGAAGTCTATTGGCCCGTATGTGAGCCCTTTTATGAGCAGATGATGCGGGCCGCTCCCTGGGTTTCATGGTTGGCTGTGCCCGTAGATGAGAGAGGCGAGTTCTTTTATGAAAACCCCGTTAAACAGTTGCGGGCACTAGGCATTGCTGAGGCGGATATACTATGGTTATATCAGTATCTCAGCTCACATCCAGAGAAGACCAACCCTAGCCTGTTCGCACAGTGCAAGTTCGATCAGTACAAGTATGCGGCTATGAATTTACCGTTCAGTCTAAAGTGGGAACTAGATCGCTGTATAGTACGGGATCCTGCCCGTGAGGACGCACTGTATAAGCAACTAGTACAAAAACCCCGTTACATGGTTTACCAGAATCAAGCCAGTGACCTGCGCTATGACATAGACTTATCTATGATCGAGCCAGATGTACAGCTGATAGAGATTACCGAGATCACTGATAGCGTATTCGATTGGCTCAAGATCATCGAGGGTGCGGAACAGTGTATCCTCATTGACTCAGTGTTCGCTAACCTGATCGATCAGCTCAAGCTATGGACGGGGCCTGAACTGTTTTACCTACGCAAGTGGAATCGCCGTGTAGATGGCAATCCAGTACTGCTAGGGCCGTGGGAGTTCGTCGATGTAGCGGATCCAGCGGGTCAACAAGTGGGTTCACTAGCGGACACAGGGTTGAATCGTGCACCACAGCAAAACCCCGTTGCAGGTCAGCAGGAGTCTAGCCAAAAACCCAATGGTGCGGGCTCAGGGCAAACCTACACACCCTTTGGGCAGACCAAGGGTGGGGTTCCTACCAGCTTTATGAGTGCTACCAAGCAAGGGCAGAACGAGCATGTGAAAAAGCTCAATGCCGCACAACAGCTACAGGCGAGTCTAGGATTACGCAAGTAAACCTGCTATAATAACATATAGGGCCTTTAGCATATCGGTAGATGCCGGCGACTCATAATCGTCAGAAGAAAGTTCGACTCTTTCAGGGCCCACCAAGTTAAACCCTAAGCTGAAAGCGAATCCAGAGGGAAGGAACACCAGGTGCTGAACACATGCTGGAGACCACTGGACTAATGGACATGTCGTAGACACGGCAGTGATCAGAATCGTCGAGAGACGCTCTGCTAGCCGGGCAGGAGTATTTGCTGTCGCGGACGATTAAGCGAAGCGGTAGCCGGTGTTCAGCCGGACTGAGACGTATTCGTTACCCAATAACCGCAGGGGATGTGGACTGGACCTCAGCAGAGACACATACTGGAAATGGGCCCTTTGGGCCTGTTTCCTTGACCTCAGCGCCGGGGCCAAACCCTTCGCGCACCCTCCACGTCCACCCCGGACAAGTCCCATCGACGCCTCATACAGTTTACCTGCTTTCTTATTATGCATATAGTATAGCACAGGTTTTACCAAAAGTCAACCCCTAGATCTATATCCCGGTGGTCTGTAGGGTCTTTCCTGGGGGGTTGACAGTTTGGTAAAATCATGTTATACTGTATGCATACAGTAAGAAGTTATTACTGCGTTCTTTAAACACTACAGGGAGCTTATATGAATATAGATTGGATTAACGATACACATCCCAGCGTTCGCTATGCTTACGAGGGCATTGAGGACCCAATTGAGACGCTTACAGAGCGTTTTGAACGGGAGTTTCATGTAGCAGACGGCGAGGACATAGGCGGGCTCATAGTCTATAGCGACAATGTCGTATACGACTACGAGAACTTCTGCGGCTGGGTCCGTTTGAGATAACCCTAGGGCACTCTTTGAGTGCTCTATTTTTTTGGTTGACAAATGGTAAAACCTATGTTATACTACACGGACACTGAGAGGAGCGAATATGATCAACATGAACAAGACAGCGGTAGTAGATGGGCAGACAGTGGGCATCGGTGACGAAGTCTGCTTTAAGAGCGATATCGAACAATGCGGTACTATCGTGGATATTAAAAAGACCTATATGGGTGTGGCTCTTACGCTACAGAGCACCTATGGCTTTGAGGGCGCATATATAGGTGGGGAGGAAATAACCACAGAGCTAGCCAGGGATTGTTGGCTTGGTTGACAAAGTGGTAAAACCGTGTTATACTGTAGGCACACTAAGAGGAGCGAGCAATGACATTCAAACTATTAAGCACTGGCAACCCTAAGACGCTCAAAGGCGAAGCGCAGGGCTATATGACCTATATCCTGCATCTTGCACCTAGCGACTTGAGCGGACATAATGTATGCCCTAAAGCGACAGCAGGGTGCATTGCTAGCTGTCTTAACACTGCCGGACGTGGCGGTATGTTCAAGCGCGGTGAGACCACTAATGCTATACAGAAGGCGCGCCTGCGTAAGACCAAGTACTTCTACGAAGATCGCGCAGGCTTTATGCTGGATCTTGCTTATGACATCATGAAAGCCATCAAGCAAGCAGAACGCAAAGGCTTCATCCCCGTGTTCCGTTTGAATGGTACTTCAGACTTGAGCTGGGAGAAGTACGAAGTTCCAGTGTTCTGTACAGAGAACATCTTTGAGCTGTTCCCTAATGTACAGTTCTATGACTATACTAAGGTCTTAGGGCGTAAGGTTGCGCATATTCCAAACTATCATCTTACCTTTAGCCGTGCTGAGTCTAATGACAATGATGTAGCGCAGGCGCTTGCGGCTGGTATGAATGTTGCGGCAGTATATGATAAGATCCCAGAAGGCATGTACTCCGCTGATGAAAGCGACCTGCGCTTCTTAGATCCTAAGGTAGGTGTTATTGGTTTGAAAGCCAAAGGCCGTGCTAAGAAGGACTATAGCGGTTTCGTAATCCGTATCAAGGAAGTGGCATGAAGATGCTGAGTGTTTATACCCAGGCAGGCTTCCACTTGCTCCGTACCCGGTACCTAGAAGGGTGGGAGTTGGCGGCTCGTAGGGGCTATTATGAATCTATGGGCTATATCGTAAAGGAATCAGAATGATCGAACCATTAACTCAAAGACAGCAGGACCTTATCGTTGCCAATGTACTCAGGGCCGTCAAGGATATCGAAAAGCTGAACCGTACGGGCTACAATTTCCTGTACCTATGCTCCGGATTCATAGCCCATTACAGTATCAACGGGTTCAAAGGCCACTACACGACTTATAGCCTGGAGAAAGATATCCTAGACAATGCCCGTGCCAACAATTGGTATAACTTTACGCCTGCTGATAAGGATTATGCTTACTATATGAGCAAGCGAGAAGTCTATCAGCGTATCCTCGCTGGTATCAACTTCTATAGCCAACGGGAGTACGCATGAAGTATCGTTGCCTGATCTGTAAACTGAAACTAAAGGAAAACACCCACGAGAAGCCGGGCTATTGCCAGGGTCATTAAGGGGTTGACAGGATTGGTAAAACCTGTTATACTGTATTCATAATGAGATTTTGGGCATTAATTCATTCGGGAAGCAGGAGCCCGTCCGGAACTCGCCCACCCGGGTCTTTTATCCCTAGAGCTAGCTAGGGTCACCTTGCACTAGCGAACGGCAGTGATCTGTCTGCTAAGGAGCGATAGCCCGAAGATCACCATGTTGCTTTAGCGCAACAAAGAGGTTGACTGGTTTTACCTTTGATGTTATACTATACACTTAAACACTTAAGGAGCGAACTATGGTAACAGCAGAATTCATCACAGCAGGTTTGGAACTAGCTAAAGGCGCCGCCCAAGCCATGTATCAACAAGTAGGCGAGCGTGACGCTTGCGGGTTTGGTTGGGTAGAAGTGTATGTGGACCGTACCAACAGCAAGCAGGCCCAGGAGTTGATCAAGGCAGGCTTCCGCAAGGACTACAAACCAAAATGCCTAACCTATTGGGACCCAGCAGGTGTTCCAACCCAAAGCATCTCAGTCAAAGAAGCGGGCGCCTATGCCTATGCGGCTTACTTAGAGAGCTTGGGCTTGAAGGCCTACGGTTGCAGTAGACTAGACTAATTGCTCCGGGAGGGGTAGTGCCCTCCCAACTTTATCCCCGGGCGCCGGACTATGACGCCAAGGTTCCTCCCGTATAACGGCACTGGGCCACGCAAGAGGGTTACGACCCGGGGAGTTTTTTGTAACGGATTAGCGGGTAGGGTGATGCCATCCTGTAGAGCAGACTGTAAGTCCGCCGCTATATAAACCCTCTACGAAACCTGCGAGTCGAAGCCACTGAGACTTATTAACCCTGTGGCACTTTTACAACGGTCCGTGGTTGACATTTGGTAAAACCTGTGCTATAATACACTTACACTGAAACAAAAGGAGAGTGATATGGTAGAATATAATGTAGGAGATGATGTGAGTTACGGTATCAACTGTGACTCTTATTATGCGGGCAAGATCGTTCGCATCACAAAGAAGTTCATCTTCGTAGACAACGGTTACAAGTTCACTAAGATCGGCGATCATTACAGAATGACTGGTAACAAGTATTGCTGGATGAGCAAAGGCCGTCACGAACATTTGGACCCACACTTCTAATGAAGATACTACAAGAAACAACGGTATGGGAGGGCTCAGTGCCCAACCATATCTACTATGTCAATGATGCCAAAGATATGCTGTATGCTATGATAACTGCCAGCCGTAATGAGCCTAGGATGTTCAGCAAGCCTATCAAGTTCAGCACACGATACAGAACCTTTAAGGAGTTGAAGATATGAAAGCCAAAGTAGAGACCACAATCATACAGTGGATTGAAGTGCCAGAGGGCACTGACAAGCAGGATGTATTCAACTTCCTAGCTGAGAACCAAAGCTTCAGAGATGCGTTCGAAGGTGTTAGTGATGCAGAGCAGACTATGCGTATCACAGACGTCGAGGTTGTGTTTGAAGAAGTCCTAGAGCTAGGTGAGGAGGCATACGATTGATTACCTACTATAAGATCGACAAGCTGAGATCCCTAGACCCTGCGGCTATCATGCGGGCTCTGGCCAAGAACGGGCATACTGATACGATCAAAGAAACCAAGTTCTTAGGTATCACTAACGGCAAGCAGTTCTGCTATGAGGTGTTGTATTTTGACAACAGATTCGGCGAGGATGTTTTTAATAAGGTGTTTGTAGACTTGGATACAGACGAACAGCCCATAGCAGACTATTAAGGGGTTGACGGTTTTACCATTTGATGCTATACTAATGTTTTAGTTAGATAAGAGGAGCGAATATGTCAGCACTAACAGACTATGTAGAACAGCGTAACCGTTTCAATGCCATCTTCGGTAAGGCACCTTTGAGCTTGGCAATCGCCGCAGATCGTCAGCGTATCGCAGACATGATTGACGGTGACTTGAGCCCTGAGAACTTGACTTGTGATGGTGAGTTGAGCCGTAGCGTTGTTCAACTCAAATACAAGAAATTGACCACAGCGGCGGCGCAGTTGAAGAAGGTTGACCCAGATGTCAAGTTCTACGAGTTTTCGGAGGCCTAATGCCTAAGTTCAAGGTCACAGCCTATGAAGAAGTCTACTACGAAGGTGTGGTAGAAGCAGAGTATCAAGACGAGGCAGAGGAGATCTTTGCCCTGTCTTTGGGAGACGTTAATCCTTTGGCCAAGAGTTACGAATATCAAACAACCCAAGTAATTAACCTAGGAGAAGAGAATGCCTAATTGGTGCAATAACACATTAGAATTGCAACACGAAGACCCAGCAATGATCGAGAGAGCCCGAGTGGCTTTCAACGATGGTCGCTTGTGCGAGGAGTTCGTTCCTGTGCCTGCGAGCTTGCATATCGTTGCTGGTTGTGTTTCAGACGAAGCAGAGCAGAAGAAGTTGGAAGAAGATACTGCTCGCAATGTTGCAGAACACGGCTACGGCAATTGGTATGACTACTGTGTCAACGAGTGGGGCACCAAGTGGGATGTAGGTGGTGATGGTATGACTGCTGATGTCCTAGAAGATGGACGCTTGGCTATGAGCTTTGATTCAGCATGGAGCCCGCCCTTGGAGTTCTATGGTAAGATGTGTGACTTAGGATTCTCAGTGCGTGCCTACTATTATGAAGGTGGTATGTGCTTCGCTGGTGTTTGGGAAGATGGCTACGATGACTTCTATGACTTGAGCGACTGCCGTAATTCAACAGAGGTTGCAGATACCCTGCCCGCAGTGTTAGATGATATGTTCTGTATCTCTGAAGGTATGGCTGAGTATGAAGCAGAGAACGAGCAGGATGAAGATCTATACCTCTGGGTTAAAGAAGGTGCAGAAGAAAAGGCCAAGAGTGAATAAGTCAATGTGGGTCCTAGTGGCGGTGGTGGCAGCCGCCCTAGGCTTTATGCAGATGGAGATCGCCACGGTCCATGAGGATGTGCAGGACATCAAAGCCTACATCATCAAGACCAACCATATGATCAAGTATACACCTGCTGATGAAGACTGCCTAGCCCGTAACATCTATCATGAGGCTGGCGTAGAATCCAAACTGGGAAAGTTCGCTGTGGCCCAGGTAACTATCAACCGGTTGCGTGAGGGTCGCTATGGCAAGACGATATGTAAGGTGGTATATGCCCCGGCGCAGTTCTCGTGGACTCTTTACACGAAGAAACGCACGGAGACTCCTAAAGGTCAGCTGTGGGCAGAAAGCCGTGAGGTTGCTCATGCTGTCCTAGCCAAGGGCTATAGGGTATCGGGATTAGAGGACAGCACCCTGTATCATGCGGACTACATCAAGCCCCCAGTCTGGGCCAAGAGTGTGGCTCGAATACAACAGATTGGACAGCACGTATTTTATAAAAGAGCTTGACATTTGGTAAAACCTGTGTTATACTTGTGTTATAGTGAGAGGAGTAGGTCCATATGTTGAATAATATTTTAAAATGGACAGCTTGCGCAGTAACGTTAACAGCGGCATTACTTACTAGTTTTGAAGTACTTGCGTACAATAGACTATTATTTGCTGTTGGGGCGGCACTGTACTTGCTGTGGGCTGTACGTATACGTGAAGCGAATTTGATTGTGATTAATGGTGCATTGCTGGCGATTTACGCAGTAGGATTAATTGTAAAATAGTGCTTGACATTTTGGAAAACGTGTGTTATACTACACGTACACTAAAAGGAGCATGTATGCAAAAACGTTTTAAAGTTGTAGCACAGGAACTGTATGTAAACGAAGCTGGAGAAAATACTAGCTATAACGGACATACTGCGATGAACTATTACATTGAGGACACTAAAACAGGCGAAGTGCGCTTGTTAGACGAGTGTATACTGTGCGACATGGAAGTGTTTACTAAACACGATTTTAATACATTGGAGGTAGTGTAATGGTAAACTGGACTAAGAAAAAAGTTACACTACTAAAACAAATTAGTTGGAACGAAGAAATGGACGGCAACGAACTGTTTGACGCTGTGCTTAAAGATGAAACAGGCGAAATGCGTGTAATGCGTTGCTGTGAGTGCTTTGACGAGAACGAGGTGTACGAACACGATTGGGCGGAGTGCATTAGCTTGGAGGAATATGTTGTAGAATATATTGACAACTGGGCTTAAAGATGTTATACTACACATACACTAAAAGGAGCAAAGATGACAAGCAATTACGCAAAAGCGTTTGAACTACGCAAAGCAATTAAACTACTAAACGAAGCAGACGCTATTGTACAAGCGGCACTAGGGGCTAGCGACAACTGCTACGAAGTGCATTGTGCGCTAGAGGACTTAGAAAGTACACTAGAGGACTATGCGGACAATTTGATTGAAATGCAAATAACTGAATAAGGAGCGAACATGCAGACAATAAGCAAACAACTAACACAAACAAGCGTTGAGACAGACGAGGACTTTGTTACTACGACTTACACATGCGATGTACGTGCAGACATTGCTGGCGACAGCATTTGGGACTGTGCGCTTACAGACACAGACGATGTACGCATTACGACAATTTGCGTTACAGAGGGAGTAGCAGGTGGCGACTACGACAGCTACAGAAGCATTAATGTATACTACACAGTAAACGGCTTTGACGACGTAGAAGCACTAGAAGACACGTGGAGACTGTACACAGACAGCGGCTTTGAAGCTACTGTTAGCGAGCTACTAGGCTTTGAAGTGTACTTTACAGAGCAGGGTATGCAAGACGACGGCATGGCGAGTATGGAATAAAAACAACAGGGGGGGTTGACAACGGCCCCTCTTTGTGTTATACTACACGTACACTTAAACAAAAGGAGCGAATTATGGGTTACTTTACTGATACAGAATTTGATTGTGTAGCAGACTTGATGGATGATGTGGAGCATGTTGTTGAGCGCCATATCCAGGGTATGCGCAAGGTTGAAGCTAGCCAGTTGGGCCTAGACCCTCGTTGTGGCATGGCTTGGGTTGATGAGGACTGGATCGTATGCTACGCCAGCAACCGTTTTGACTACTATGGTGGCTTTGAGTATGTTGATAAGGATCTTGTTAAAACGATCGGTGACTATAAGTTTTACTCCGCAGAATGTAGCCGTATCGCTGATGCTATTGAGTGCTTAATGGAGCACGATGGCGAGTGCGAAACGGAATAAAGTGGTTGACATTTGGTAAAACCTGTGCTATAATATACACATACTAAGGAGAGCGACAAATGGGAACTAGATCATTAACATTCGTATACGACACGTACAAAGCACGTAACGGTCGCGCAGTACATCGTCCAATCATTAATCTCTATCGCCAGTACGACGGCTATCCAGAAGGACACGGTGCAGAGCTTGTTGAATTCCTCAAGCAGTTTAAACTGGTTAACGGCCTAGGCGGCGAGTCTAAGGCTCGTACAGCTAACGGCATGGGCTGTTTGGCCGCACAGCTGGTCAGCAATTTCAAAGGCAACGAAGCAGGGCAGTTTTATCTGTACCCTACTGATACTAAGGACTGTGGACAGGACTACGAGTATCACATCTATGCTAACGGTCCGACATTCCGCGTTAAGGTTGTCAACAAAGGGTGCAACATGTTTGGCCTTACTATGAGCGACACTAACGAAGTTATTTTTGACGGTATCCTGGCTAAGGCCGAGGACTTTTGTAAAGAGAAGGAGGTAGCATGAAGGGTTTTATCTTTGGAACTATCTTTGGTCTAGTGCTGGCGACTGTTGGTTTTACCGGTATCGCTAAGATGTTGGACAAGGGCGTAGAGACTGTGAAGACGCAGTCAGTGGAGTTGAGCAAATGAGCCGCTTCGCTGTGGTCTACGAGGACCCCGACTACGAGGATTGGGCAGACAGCTTAGAGTCGGACGAAGGGGATTGGATCGATGATGCGTCGCAGAAGCAAGAGAAGCCCGCAGATATCATTGATTGGTTAAACCAGAAATTGGTTGACTTTTGAGCAGTTTGGTAGTATAATATTAATTACACACAGAAGGAGTTTTATATGTTTTATTCACATGCAGGTGTTTCACGTTTAAATGGTGAGTTCAAGGTACGTTTTTGTAATGATGCATTGCGTGTCAAAGTACTAGCCAAGAACGGACACAAGGATATCGACATCGTAGAGTTGAAGGTTCCAATGAGCAAGGAAGATGCAGTTGCCTACTTGTTGTCTATCAACTTTGCAGATGGTAACAAGGACGTACAGGCAGCATTAGAGGCAGCCGCAGACAAGCGCGGTGTAACAAAAGCAGTTGCCAAGAGCAAGCCCGCCGCAAAAGGCGTTATGAAGCCTAAGGCTACAGCCAAGAAAGCAGAAGCTGAGCCAGTGATGTCTGTAAAAGAAGCAAACGCTAGCTTGATGAAGCAGTTTGCTGAGAAGTATCCAGAAGACGCTCCTTTCTAAGGACGTTGGTAGTAACGTGGCGAGGGCCAACGAGAGAGCCCTCACTAACACTTTGGAGATAGTATGAAGACTTTATTAACCGTAGTAGGACTCATAGGCGTTGTAGGCGTTGTAGTAGTTGTCGTCCTTGTTGGTCCGTTGCTGACGATCTGGGCGTTCAATACCCTGTTTCCCAGCCTAGCTGTACCTTATAACTTACCCACTTGGTTTGCTGTTATCGTTTTAGGAGCCTTCTTCCGTGCCAATGTTTCCATCAAGAAAAAAGACTAATACTGAGTACATGCCCATTGGGGCGATCAAAGACTGGCGCGATGCTGGTTGGGAGATCGAGCACCTGGGAGTCCGACTAGATCAAGCCCGAGCCGCTCTAGCAGAAGCCCGGAGCAAGTGGGCCCGAGACTACTGGAGCATCACGGCTGATCGCCTGTATACCAAATGGATCCGAACCATACAGCTCAGAGACACTGGCATGAAACAGCAGGGTCCTAACAGCTTCTACTCCAAGATCGATTACTTCTGGTGGGAACGATCAGAAGAAGTAGCAGTAGGCATTCCCCTTCTGGATAACCTGGGACGCATGCTCATGGATGCTACTGGTAATTCCAATCTAGAACGCAGTTGGGAAAAGGCACGTGAGGAAAAAGTCCAAAAGGCTAGACTAGGGCTGGCATAAGGTGTTATAATAGTTGTACGATGTGAACGCACATCACTTAAACCGAAAGGAAAATTTAAATGAAACGTATTAACTTAGAAACTAAAACTGGCAAGGCATTCCAATTGTTCCAAGCTGGTAAGAAACTGACTGTTGCTCAAGCTAAGAAATTTGGTATTGGCAACTTAGCTGCCGAAGCATCACGCCTTCGTCAAGCTGGCTATGCTATCTATGCGAACTCTCGTGTAGCTGGTAATGGTGTTACTGTAACAGAATACGAGATTGGTCGCCCATCACGTGAAATCGTTGCTTTAGGTTACAAAGCCAAAGCAATGGGCATCACACTCTAATCAGTCGCTCCAAAGTCCTAGGCGGGGTAGTGTCCCCTAGGCAACGTAGCAAAACACCCCCTATCGTGAGATACGGGGTGTTCCCTTATTGTGTTGTAAAAAAGCCACAACCTTTCACCGACTGGGATTTAGTTCGTAAACCGGTTGACAAACGGTAAAACCTGTGCTATAATGTACACATACACTAGCAAAACAGGAGCACAAAATGGCAATTCCAGTAAAACAGTTCTTAGAAGAGTACCGCGTTATCGTTGAAGAAACAGCCGTAGAAGTCTTTGGCTCTGTAGAAGAGTTTATTAAGGCCTACAACGCAGAGGTTGACAAAACCAAATAAATCTGCTATAATACTTGTATACACTAAGAAAGCGAGCTACTAGATGAAACTACATATCGTTACGCAATACATGGAAAACTATGGTGCCCACGATTGGGATGGCGAGGGTGAGTGCCCCCAGCACTGGAAGTTCAAAGGCGGTGAAGACTACTTCTACCAGTTAGGTGCCCAAGAGCCTAGCGCCGAGCACGTTGAAGAGCTCTTACATGCTCTCCGTACCCGCATTGAGTGGGATGATGTTGGCAGTCGCCAGTACATTGTAGGCTACGGTGTAGTGGAGGATTCATTTATGACATCCTTCGAGAAGAGCCAGTTGGAGTACGAAGGCTCAATTGCCTACCCTGCTGTGATGTTGCAACCCCTAGCAGAAGTAGAGCCAGATGGATTTGTCTGTGAGTTCATCTAGGGGTTGACAACAGGTAAAACCTGTGTTATAATGTACACATACACTAGAGGAGCAGATATGTTTAAAAGCGAAATTACTGAGTTTGATACGAGCCACGGGTCACCTTTTGATAGGGGCAGTGCTGACAGTTGGTATAGCCGTGGCCGTCGTCCACATTACATGACCCCTACGGGCAACGAAGTCATCGAAGTGATGATGACAGCAGACCAGATCCGTGCTTACCATGCGGGCTACGAACACAATGAACGGTTCGGTGGCAAGAAAGATTGGGACTAGGGGTTGACAGGCCCGGTAAAACCTGTTATACTACACACTTAAACACTAAAGGAGCGAAATATGTACGATATCGTTAATAACCCTATTCCAAAATCCGGCTTGTGGATGACACCTGCAGACTTAGATCATTTGACAGTTTTGCTAACCGAGTGCGGTAGTGCTGAAGAACAGCGTATGGCTTGGTATGGTGCTATGCTGGCGCTGAACTTGGCCCACCGGCTGGTACAGGACGAGATCCTAAGCAAGGACATCTTCGCACAATGATCAGCATCCCCAACCTAACCCCCAAGCAGAAGATGCTCTTGGACGTCATGTGGAACATCGAGAACCTCGAGCAGGTAAATGCGTTCATCACGGCCTTGCCCTACAAGGATCGCATCGACGCTATGGGCCTGCTGAAGATAGCTATCGATGAGAGCTTGGAGCACGAAGGCGAGCTGGAGAAATATACAGCGGATGTCGCCAAAGTGATTGACAAAGCTCGCGCAGTCTAGTATAATACTGATTTACACACACTTAAAGGACACATATGGCAAAAGCATCACACAAACCCTCAGGCGTCGCTACAGTACTAGAGTTCGACAAAGAAGCTATCCGTGCTAACGAAATGGCAGTAGCACGTGAATCAGACGAAGAGATCGTCTCCAGACTCAAAGAGCGTTTCCAGATCCTCACAGACATGACCCGTGCTGTACGTGCAGGTGATGTACGTGCTATGATCGTTAGTGGCCCTCCCGGAGTTGGTAAAAGCTTCGGTGTAGAAGAAGTACTGAGCAAAGATGGCTTATTCGATGTTCTAGGTGAGCGCAAGCCCAAGTACGAGATCGTAAAGGGCGCAATGTCAGCCCTAGGCTTGTATGCTAAGTTATACGAGCATTCAGATGCCAATCACGTGCTAGTGTTTGACGACTGTGATAGCATCCTAATGGAGGACTTGAGCTTGAACATCCTCAAGGGCGCACTAGACTCTAGCAAGAAGCGTTTCATCGCTTGGAATACTGATTCACGTCTACTCAGATCAGAAGGTATCCCAGATCGTTTCGAGTTCAAGGGTGCCGCTATCTTTATCACCAACATCAAGTTTGAGCACGTCAAGAGCAAGCGACTCAGAGATCACTTGGACGCACTAGAAAGCCGTTGCCATTACATAGACCTGCAGATGGACACAGATCGCGAGAAGATCTTGCGCATCAAGCAGATCGTAGAAGATGGCATGTTGGATGCATACGAGTTCGAGCCCGTGGTCAAGCAGGAGATAGTCAACTTCATAGTAGACAATGCATCAAAGCTACGTGAGCTAAGCCTGCGCATGGTGCTCAAGGTAGCAGACTTGAAGAAGGCATTCCCCCTAACGTGGACTGCTATGGCTAAGACTACTTGTATGCGGAGGATCTAATGCATACAGATCAGCAAGCACTGGCACAGTATGGATGCACATACCTAGGCCCAGACTATGACAGCCGCAAGTGGCTAGGGCCTACACCCTACTGTGCTTGTAAGGATCTAGTAGCAGACACCTTGTACTGTGCAGAGCATGTAGAGCTAGTCTACAGCAAAGGTACAGCTCTACGCCGGAGGCATGCAGACATCCGACGTGCGGCCAGCATACAGGATATCAACAGCTTGTTCAACGATGTAGTAGCCGAGCTAGAAGCGGAGGGAGAGCTAGAGCTCTAGATGGTAAGCATGCTTAAAGCATGCTTAGACATGGTGGCCTGGGGGTATGGTGGGGGTACCCAGGTCACTATGTTAGCAAGCACTAACTTGCGCAATAAAGCGCATGCCAAATCTTTCCTAAAATCACCCCCCAGTTAGATGTAATCACCAGGGGTCAGGTTCTCCACCCATCCAACTTTTTGCGCACAAGATTTTTTTACTATATGTATAGACCGGCTTAAATATCCGACTATGGAATACTCTCTACAAGAACAGTTATTTTGGATTGTCGTAACCTGCGTTGCTACACCCTTATCGATCCCCCCTATATATTGGGTTGGTTACTGGCTACAAGATTGGCTAGGATTAAACGACCCACAAAAAAAGCCCTACGAATAGAGCTTGAGTAATTTATAGTCCTGCGACTTGTACACTGCGTCAAATTGTCTGCACAGTCAATTAGGGCGGATTCTCTCCGTGTAACTCTCTAATAGTGTGCTGTAACTGGGTCATTTGTATTCTCCTTGTGTTACATATATACTTACACACTAGAGTAAAAATGCTCCTCATATCCCGATTTTTTGGTTCAAAAATTTTTGCGCAGTAATTTTTTTTGCACTACACATACGTCTTCGCTATTTTCCCCACTGACCGCGGTGGATATGCAATCGCCACTGTAAATAGTGTATAATAACGACTGTATATGTACGCTAATCCAATCACTCGCACATTCCGCTTGAACGGTGTCAACTACACTGAATACTGGGCTGTTTGGCCCACGTGGATCGATCGCTGGGATTTTGGACGCCAGTTCATATGGCTCGGCAAGTATTATAGCTATACTACACGCGGCGGGCGAACGCAGTATATAGATCGTGAAGATTTTGAGATACGTACTATAAAATACTTTTAGCATGCGATTCTTACCAGATCATCCTGTACATCCAGACTTTCCACACATAGCACTAGCACCATGGCCACTACTGGATGCAGGACAGATCGACTGGGTCAACTCTATAGATGTGCTAGAATCATGGCTATGCTCACACGTGGGCTGTCACTGGACTCGTTGGTGCTATCATACTGTACACGAGCAGGAATACTGGCAGGCTTGCGTAGCGTTCAAATGGAATCAGGATAAAACCATGTTCCTGCTAGCGTGGGCTAAGTAGACATATGGAAACTCATTCACGCACTGTTCTAAGAGCAGTTACTTATAGGATCATCGCACTGCTTATAACAGCCATTTGGACTGGACTCAGCGATGCTGTCATCATACACCTAATCTTGACTGCGGTACACTATGTTCACGAACGCTTATGGTTGCGCTTGGCATGGGGACGCCGTGCTTGACGATTGGACACCCGAACCTGTTCGCTATTCTTGGCGCGAAACCCTGGTACTAGTTCTATTGATAGCGTTACTCTACGTAGAGCGACGCTGGATGTGGACTTGGTGCAGATGGTTTACCTACTGTCCCTGAACTCTAGCAAAATTTTTTTGCGAGCCGCTTCGCGGGAGAGGGTTGTAGAGTGCCGCCCGGAATTACCTCTTTTTAACTGACTTAGCTGCCGGACGTGGCTTGGGCTTATTAGCCATCAGCTTGGTCAGTCGCTCCAACTGTTTCTGCTTGCGCCGGCGTGCCTGGGCGGCTCTGAGCTCGGCTATCTGTGCCAGTGCTTGTGTTAGAACACGTGCCATTTAACAGCTCGGGCTAGGACGAATACCACGACAAATAGGATCAGCACCCATGTGTAACTCTTAGAAATAATAGCCATTTTCTCGTTTAAAGTAAGTTTCACAACCTTCTAGTGTACAGTTGTCCTTGCGGTGATCGCACCAGAAGTTTACGCCCAGACCCTGTGCTATAGCCATGCCCACTGATTGGTTGCCCAAGTACAGTTCTGAGCCCGCTATGACCTGTGCTAGTTCTAGCAGATCCCGAGTTGGATAGTACTGGATCTTGATGCCGAAATCCTGCTCAAATGCCGCGTGTTCTTCGGCAGTGCCTACGAATAGGGCCTGCTCGTTCCACTGCTGTTCAACCATGTTGCGCCATACCTGATGTACTTGTCCGTTACCGTATCTGTCAGTTTTAGATATCACTATGTGTTTTCCTGGCACACGTATTGGTTCGTTGTTGCCCAAGGTTAGCCATGGTTGGGTGATCGCAGGTTCCCACTGATCTGGGTCCAAGCCCACTGCTAATGCGTAGAGCCGTCCGTAATGTCCTTTGTCTATGCGATTGCCGTAGAACCAGCAACAGATATTGTCTAGAGGATGTGTGATGGCTTCACCGTTCCATACTGCCCATTTGGTGATATAGTCCTGTGCTTCGATTAGAGGTTTGAGCAAGTCGAAATCTTTCTGGCGCATGCGTCCTGAGTGTGTGCCCCCGTCGGGCCAACCTATGACTGTCTTACACAAGTTGTCTAGATTTTCCAAGCGTAGATAAAACTCGCCACCGCCTAGCAAGCGTATGGGAATCATGGAGTAGATGATGTCACCAAACGTCCATGTTTGTGAGAATGTTAGGGGCTTGCCCGGTTCGATGGCTGCTGGCTCGTATGGGCCTGGTTTAAACTTGTACATAATGATCCTTTAAGTGCTAATATAATAGCATATTTAAGAATCGGTGTCAAATGTGCTGTGTACTCGTGGAATAGGGTTGGATTTGGGCGAATGGAGGAGTCTGCTGGCTCGGGCTAGAAGCGATGCTCAGCTGGCGCTGGCTCTGTGTGAGTATGTCGGTACAGATAGTGGCTGTGAGATAGGCCACAGTGTTGGCATAGCCCAAGGGGCTGGCGTTTACGATCCAACCTAGGACCTGTTCGGGGGTAGCTGTTGCCGAATCGCTGACACCTAGCTCAAAACCTTCACCACTGCGCTGGCTGTTGTCTGTGAGCTTGACACCGCCCGTAGCAGGATCTATCACTGAACTGTAGAGTATGCCCCCGCTCATGGTCTGCACGAACACAGTCACAGTGGTAGCGGTAAAATAGTAGCTGGTTAGGTTTGTAAGTGTTTCTACGCCCTGCATGTGCCAGCTGACACTGGTAACTACATTGGCAAAAGTAGTGGGCGGTACGTTGCTGGCTGTAGTAACATAGACCTGCGGTGTGACTGTCCAGCTGTCTATGCCTGTGGTAAATTGGGTAGAGCTAAAAACACTTGCGGTTGAACTGAAATATACGGTCATAAGTACCAACGTTGTTGTTTGACAAAACTACAGGCCACACGATCATCTGCTGACACTAACTCGCACTGCCAGTCTACGTCTGTACAGCCCAGTCTGGGTTTGAGCCTAGTCACAGTGTAGCGCACCCTTATGGATTCGTCCATGAAAACGTGTCCGGGCCAGGCAAAATCACGCAGTCCTTGATCTACTACCTGTTTGACATCTACCGCCATTATGCACCGATCGAACAGGTGTATCAGCATCTGCATTTCTGCTTCTCCTGGGAGGATCTGTCGCCCTGAGCTGGTTTCGACTGGTAGGTCAAAGGGCCAGTCAAACTCGCCAGCATTTAGATTAAACAGTGCGCTTTCGGCGCCGTAGCCCGTGCTCAAACGGCTGAGTAGCATGGCTGCGGGTATATCGGAAGTTTCTACATTAACGGTAAATAATGTCATAGTCGTATATTTAACCAATACGTTAGAGAGCAAGGAAGATCACAAATGGCCACAAGAATATTCCAGGGTAAAGACATTATTGCCCAAGGTAGCACACTAGTACCGCACAGAGGCGAAATTTTCGTCGATTTAGACACACTAACATTTGCCATCAGCGATGGGGTAACTCCAGGCGGAGTAGCCATACACAACGGCGGTGGAGGTGGTGGTGGCGGTTTCCCCAGCTTCCAGCAGATAACTGGACAGCTTTCAGAAAGCCAAATAGCCAGCGGCACTATCATCAACACCATGCTACGCACAGATTCTGCGGCTACAGCTACGTGGTTATTGAGCGCCAATCCCTATGGTGGATTTACTTGGGTCAAGCCATTTGACGCAGGACAACTGCCTAATCTCAGTACCGTGGCTATCACAGGCGACTACAACGATCTAACACACCGACCAGTATTGGCACAGGTATCAACTTCAGGCAGCTACTATAGCTTGCTAGACTATCCAACTGCTATCAGCTCATTCGTCAACAACATGGGCTACTTGACCAGTGCCACACTGAGTTCTTATGTGACCACAGGTACACTGAATAACGCTGTGTCTGCCGCATTGGGCAATTTGGTTGGCTCATCGGGAACTACATTCCAAGTTATTAGTCAATTGGCCGCCGCACTAACCAACACTAATACACTACAAACCCTAACTGACAACATCGGCCACAAGCTGGATATCAGCACAGTTACTACGTATACCACACAGCAAAAAGCCATCGGTGTTTCAAATCTTGGCCTGGCCACTGTAGCAGTATCTGGTAGCTACAACGACCTACGTGATCTACCATCAACATTCTCGGTACCTATCGCTAGCTCAAGCGTACTAGGTGGTATCCGAGTCGGTTTTGGTTTGACAGTTAACCCTGCAGACGGTACAGTTAGCCTTGCTACTGTGACTACTATCCTAGGTATTGGAGCTCCACAGAGCCTACAGGGACAACTAAATCAAGTTCCAGGACAGGTCCTAGTAGACAATAACTATCTGTATGTAGCTACTTCAAATTTTTCACCAAGCGGTTTCTCAGCCAGCCAAACAGCCAACACTGTCACTAACGTGATTACCACTATGGCCAGCCAATGGTATTCACAGGTAAACACTTACCAGTCATCATATGTTCCTGGCAGTTGGACAATATACGATTCAACAAAGCAACATGCTTATCCAGTGACCAGTATAGCAACAGTGCCAAATCAGGCCACTGCGTTCTTTACTATCCAAGGTAACGTTACTTACAATATCAACGACACATTCTATATCGCAACCAGCGACAGTTGGGCACGACTACCAGAGATGGATCATGCTGGAGCTATCAACGCTTCTGTGCAGGGCAATGCTGTAGTCAATCAAAACAACACCATAACCATGCCATTGGGTGAAGCTTATGGTACTACCTACAATCTCGCTATCCTTGATTGCTCTAATATTACCTATGGTGAACTAGCATTTAGTTTTCAAGATCTAACCGAAACAGAATACTACAAAGGAACTGTCGAAGTATTTGTCTATCCTGACAATACCTACACGATCCATCCGAACGTTGCTGGAAACAAAACAGACAAACTGGTTGTAGGATTAACCAATGGTGTTGGTACATTTACTAATGCCAACAGCATCGCTATCCCTATCCATAACGGTGATAGGAACAGTCAGAATAACAACATAACAAAATCAGCCAGCGTGGTACAGTCAATTAAATACAGCTGGTTAATTAGATCAAACGTATAAGAGGATTAAAAATGTCATTAAGCACACAACCAAAACAATGCGTAGTATGGACACGTGTACACTGCACACTCAGCAGATGGGTTATACATCGTTTACAAAATCAAAAAGTTCAATTTGAGGAAAGATGTGTTGACGGTGGCGCATGGAAGTGGGAACAGTTTAGAGCGGCCAGTCCTAACTGGAGCCAACTGCCGGTGATACAGTTGCCTGACGGTACTATGGTTAAGAACGTTGCAGAAATGGATGAATGGTTAGCAGACCTGGGCCCATACAATGAAAAAGATTATCCACCAGGACAGCGTTCCAGAAATTAATCAACCATGACAACTATACAATATTATTTCGACTGGGATTTTACCAAACTAGAAACTACATCTAAGATTGGCAATCACTCAGACGTAGTTACCAAAGTCTATTGGACCATGTGGGGCAGTGATAGCCAAGGCAATCGTGTTCCTATGTACGGTTCGACAGATATACCAACAGCCGAATTCCAAAACGCCATTGTGGAAAACTGGGTCGAGTATGCTAGTCTTACCAAAGAGCATGTAGAAGAATTACTAGAAAATGCCCTGGGTGAAGACGAGCTAGTGCGCATGACAGATCAGCTCAAGGTCCAATTAGAACAGTTGGAAGAAGAAGTAAAAATCACAGTACAAGTACCACCCTGGGTACAATAAAAAAAGCCCACGTATCTGTGGGCTTGTTAATCCTTTAAACTCAGTTCCTGATCTTCTAGATCATCAACTGCTTTCATTAATCGTTCTATCCATCCAGAATTTCTCAGTGCTTTAAAAGCTAGATTGCCGTTACCGAATTCACCATCTTTGGCAAGACTCTTTCTCCTAAATGTGGCCAGTAGTTCTTTGACACGTTTTAACAGTCCTGCTTCGCGGAATTTGATAGCATCTTTGATCACTGTTTTCCACATGCCGTACAATTCCTTAACACCTTCGACGTCGTAGTTTTTTATAGGTGTGCCTGGGCGTTTGACCCACTTGTTGTGTATTAGACTGTAGCTGGCTGTAACTGCTGGTTGATTTAGATCTTCAGCGTAGCACTCTACCGGAATACCTTTGAGTTTGATATCGTGCTCGCGTTTCCACAGTTTACGTTTGGCATCCAGTAGATTTTTGGCTTCTCCTTCACAACTGATGTTATCGTAATCTAATACGATATGTAGGTCTATATCAGACCAGTTTGTGTAGTTATAGTTGGATTGAGACCCGGTTATCAAAACGTCTTCGATCGGCGCCGAAACCGACAAAAAATGATAGAATTCCTTGGCGATTTGAAGCAGTTTGACCTGGATTTGACGTCTAATTTCCTCGTCGTTCCATAGAACAGGGTTTAGCTTATCATGCAGTTCGATCGGCGGATTATACTCAAAGATGTACATAGACTGTTATTTATTGCGTAAATATCACTATGACCAGTTTTAATTCACTCATGGGAAATGTACTAGTTTCCCAACCGAAAAACAACAGCCCCCACTTCTCCAAAGCGGTTATCCTGCTGGCGCAACACGGAGTTAATGGTGCATGGGGAGTAGTAGTGAATAAAGAAGCTAATGCTGTAACTATGAAAACAGTCATGCAGGCCGCTGGGATCGAGTACGATGGATTTTCGAATGTCTACGTAGGCGGGCCTGTTGAGCCTGCCAGGGTACACGTAGTACACACGATGGATTGGTCCAGTCCGAGCACCTTACAAATTACACCCGATCTGGGTATCACTGGAGATATCAGTATCTTGGCTGCTATAGCCGGAAATGATGGACCTGCTATTTGGCGACCTGGTATTGGACTAGCGGCTTGGAGTGCAGGACAACTGGACGGAGAAATGAGCGGTATAAGTCCGTGGACTCCGGATCATCGTTGGCTTACTGCGCCTGCCTCGATTGATGTTTGCCTAAGCGGCACAGGCGAAGAACAGTGGCAACGTGCGATCAGTCACTGTGTTAATCAAAAAATATCTAGCTTGTTCTAATCTTTTTCTGGATTGATATTTGCCAGTAGTTCTCTAATCTTTGAATTACCTGTTACACCTTTGATTTTGCTCACAGGAATTCCTTCAGTAGGATCAGATTTAATTTCACCTGTATCTTGATTTACAACTGTGCTTGATTTTTTCAAGCTATCATAAATCGATGCTCCGGGTTTCTTGAATCCGTCGCCGCTTTCTTCGTCACCCAAGTCTTTAATTCTCAGAGTATCAACGTCAAATTCCAAGTCAACTTTTTGTCCAACTCCGCTACTAGAACGAGTCTTCATAAACTGGATTTGATAGCGTCCACGTTCCTTCATTGCACGACTTGTAAAAATACCAATCACATTATCTGCTGTTTGGATCTTAGATAAGCCACCTGAAATATGACTGTGATCAAACTCAATTTCTTCCACTGCCGCACGATTTAACTGACTAGCTGTACACACAATCGCTTGCGTTTCCATAGCCAAGTTACGCAGTTCTTCTGACACATATTTGTCTTTGACGAAAAGATCGCTTGGACTAACTTTAACTGACATCGGCATCATCAAGTCCAAATAGTCGATCAATAAAATGTCAGGTTTGCATCCTTTTTTCACTTGATATTCTTTTAGATATGCACGGATATCATTCGCAGTCTTACCACTAGGCATATACTTGATTTGTATGCTTCCTGCTTTCTTGCCTAGCATCCTAACCTTGAGTTCGACGTCTTCGAGATTCTTAAAAATTTCACGAGTCGGTACATCAGTCATCATACTATCCATACGCATAGCCACTAAATTTTCGCTCAACTCAAATGTTAGATACAAGACGTTTAATCCGTTCAATGCCCAGTTACAGCCCAAGTTTGCAAGGAACAAACTCTTACCGCCTCCTGATGCCGCACACCAAATGTTTAATTCACCTCGATTAAATCCACCATACAATTTCTTATCGATCGACGGCCAACCAGTGCTAATTTGCCCATTTGAGTTCTTCAATGCTTCAAGTCGCTGTCTAGGATCTTCAAAGTAATCTGTACCCATGTCACGCTGTAGACTGATTTGTACAGCGTCTTTAATCATCTTTTCTACTGGACCATAATCGCCTTTGTCCAACAAATCAGCTGATTTTAAAATCGCCCTTTCAAGTGCTTTATGGCGTGAAAATGTCTCAAATTCTGCCATCAACCAATCATAGTTTTCCTTAGGTAATTCTACCGGATTTAGGTCTGTGCCGCAAGACGCATTGACGATCTGTGCCTCTGGCATAATTTTATATTCATTCACATAGGCATTGATAAATGCCGCAACATCCTGGAGTTTCCTGTCGAAATTTTCGGGGTCAAATATGTTCTGACAACGCACAAATGTCTCAGCATCACTCATGAACATTTCGAGATATAACCTCTGTATCTCGGCGCTGTAGTTTGGTATATTATCTGTCGTCATGTTTGTTTTCTAATTGTTTTTTGAGTAGTTTAATTTTTATCTCTCCCGACTCTCTATACTTCAAAATCGTGAAAAATGTGTAAATCCTGCCAAATTTCTTCACTGCATCTGCAACGTCTTTTACATCTGGTCCCCAGTCTGGCAAGCTCACTGACCAACGATTATCGATGGCCGCTTTGATTAATTTTGCTCCCGGCTTGTCATTGTCTGGAACTACGATAACTTCTCGGCCTAACGAAGTAATTCTCATAATTTGGGCATCATTTGGCTCATTATGACCGATCGCCACACCATCTATCGCGATAGCATCAAACTGTCCTTCGACTACGATGACAAATTTCCTGTCGTGTGCTTGTGCGCCTAAATTAAAAACATAGCCTGGTTGACTCGATGTCAAATATTTTGGTTTGCCGTCCTTGATTTTTCTGGCTGTCCAGCCTACGACCACATTTTCGTGGAAAAATGGCACGATAACACGATCCTTATATCCTGCTTCAGGACACCACATCCAGTCGTACCAATCAAGTTGCATACCTCTGTCAAGGATGTAACCAATGACATTTAAAAAATCAGGATCCTCACAACCTTCATCGATCCAAGTTTCGATAGAAAGGCAATTTTCTGGCAAATTTTTCGGTTCTAATGCGAAATTTAGTGGTATAGGTGTTTTGTCTAATTCATCCTTGTTCTTGAGTGCTTCCAGTGAAAGTTTGTTAACTTCGTCGTCTGGCATGCCTAACCAACGCATGAGACTTTTGGTATTTTTACTGAGCAATTTTCCAGGCATCCAACCGGCTTTGAAACCACAATTGAAGCAATGATACTGAAAACCGTCATCTCCGCTTAGTTTTACTCCACCGCGTTGCCGTTTGTCTACTCTGTCGCCGTTGTGTACACAACAGGGCGCATTGAAGCTGATCCAGCCGCTTGGTGTCTGTTTTCTTTTCGGAGGTAAGAAATTTAAAAAGGTTGCCTGAATCAGGTTCATGCAACTATTTTAGCTTCTAAATAGGACTTTGTCAAGTTTTCCGTTAGGCCAGTACGGTTGTCCTGTCTCTGGGTTGCCAGGAAGAGATGCGCCATACCAATTAGAACCAGTAACGTCGCCGTCTGGTACGTATTTGATTTTGAAATTGGTAAAATTACCATATAGATTGAGGTAATCTACACCGGTAAAATTCTTATCATAATTGATTGTTTTCAATAGGGCATACTGTTCGTTGGCATTGCCCATGCCACTTGGAGTATTTTGGAGTGTACCATAAATGTCCACATGACCTTTGAAGTTATCGAGGTATAGAGCAAAGGTTTGCAGTCCATTATTTGTGTTGAGTGCAGGGTCGGCTTCGAGGGTGCCTGAGCTAAATGTCCACCAGTTGTATTGAACTTGTCCAAATCTGTCGATGGGTTGATCTCTGTAGTAGGTAAATGTTTCAGTTGAAAAACTTTCGGTTAAAAATGGTTGTACGTCATCACGGATTTCTGCTACACCATTAACACCATAATATGTATTTGAGTAGGTTGGTACATAACTACCGTCAGCACCTAGCGCGGTGATGCTGAATGTGTAAGTTTGTGGATGTACGTCAATAGTATCGCTTTCAGTTAAGGTCAAAAGTGCCAAGCCACGTGTGCTTGTGGTCACACCGTCATCGATGATGTCTAATTTTTTTGGTTCAAATGGCATTACGTTTGAATTATCAAACATTCTGAAAAAATATGTGCCACCTGTGATTGGTACTGGTTTTTGATCCGAGTTTTTAAACTGGATCTGGACCTGATTTTTGAGGCCCTTTTGAAAAATTAGGTTGCGCTGGTACATGACGTTGTTAACACCTCGTGAGTTGTCCAAATCTAGTATAATGTCATATAGATTGGTATATAAATAGACAGGTAATTTCTGCATAAGCATATTTATAAGGTATATGAAGTCAAACAAAGACCAAGAATTTCAAGAAAAATTTCCATTTATCACCTGCATACGTTCTAACGAGGACGAATATGTAGGGATAGTTATAAACTACGATTCTAATGTTACAAGCATTTACGATTTTGGCATAATCCGCACAGAATTTGAAAAATCTAACTTTTTAGAGCTCGGCGAAACATGGTGGTGGGAGTCAAATCGTAAAATCCCAATTAATATTTTCTTAAAAAATGAAATGTTTGCTTTTAGACCTTATATCAAAACTTTCAATAGCAAAGACATTACTATAATTTTTGGTCCTACGGTAAATTTGAGCGAAATTGCAGAAAAACGGATCAAACGCAAGTCGATACAACTAGTACGTAATCCTAAACGCCGGATTAGCTAAGACTTTCACAAATCCGATTCATTTGTACAACGATAGCATGGGCATACGCAACAGCATGACTCTTCTTAAACGTATAAGCATCTTCATTTTTCACCCAAATTTCGTCTTTGATCGCATCGAAGCCTTTTTCTTGGCATATTGGGATGAGATGTTTTTTACCCGGTCTGAGTAAGGCTAGAAACATAGCCAACTGTTCAATATTTTTTGGTTTTAGTTTGGCAACTAGTTCATGATATCCGTTAACATGGAATATCATGTCACAAAAATCTTTCTGTTCTAACAAATCCCACAAAGGTTCTACCTTTAATAATTCAATGATATGATTTTCGTCTCGGATGTCATTATAGACGCTGGCATTTAGAAAATCTATTTTAAAATATCCTCGACTTTCGGCTTCGTCATAATCAATGCTAGCAAGTCCTGTAAGAGGATTGACTGGAATTTCATGACAATACACACCAGTGTTATGTTTTTTAGCATCGTTGCCTTCAATCCTCGCAGCCACAGCATGTTTAATCTTATCTAAGACTAAATCTCGATTAGCGAAGTCAATATCAATATCTGGCATTATTCGATTCCTGAACCTTCACAGATTTCTCTCACTACAGCAACGTCTTCTTTGTTTGATTTGAAGTGCTTGATCCAATATGGAATATCTAGAGACTTGCTGATTAAGTCAAGTTGCTCATCATTGAAACTTTCAAGCATTTTCTTGCCAGATGAACAGTTTAAAATGACCCACGCTGAGATTTTTCCATCTTTAATGTCATGCACCGCTCGATTAAAATTCACATAGTTGAAATAATGATTCCATTGTGCTCCGCTAGTGTCACCCCATTCAATCATTGTAGTGATAGTCCGACGACACGCAGATTCTACTGGCTCTATTTTCAACATCTCATACAGATATGTTTCGTACAGTTCATCTCTACACCAGTGATCAAGTTTAACATCACTTTTAATCACAAATTCGATAAATTTTTCTGGATATAACGGATTTACATTATTCATGAAACTGCCAAATTTTACAAATGCATTATAGTACGCACTCTTGCAAAATTCGTCATAGGTTTTTTGTATTTTTGAGCCTTGGCGGATTTTATAGAATTGATTGAACGCATAAAATCCTGTTTGAACACGCTTTTCATCTTTCTGCATGAACCTACGTTTAGGTTCGCACATGTGAGCAAACAGAGTTTTCTCTTTCATAAAACTCTTACCACAATGTGTGCAGGTGAAAGGCTGTTCAGCTAGTTGCATCATCCAATGTACCGTTAATTTTTCTCGCTAGATCGCTTGCGTATTTTATTTCTTGTTCCTTAGATGCAAAATCGCCGTTGACATACAATCTTACATCATGTGTGAAGTCATCGGTTTCTAAAAATACTTGATCGTCTTTTGTAACTCCAACAGTCCACATTATTCGTATTCCTTGCGTTGTTTTTTGTCAAATCCCATCTTGTCAAATAGTTCTTCTTTGTCTTCTTTAGACAGCATCTTGGCCCACTGCTTGATTTCTCTAAGTTTCATCGCTGGATATAACTCTGCTAACAGCTTTTCAATCTTAACTGCTTTTTCTTTCGTGCTAGCTTTAAGATATGGATGATATGCAGTAATACCAGTGCCACATCCGGCAAATAATTTCCACAACAGTGCTTTATGATTTTTTGATAATACCCAATGGTGTTTGTTCACATGTTCGTTAGTGTGTTCTAAGAACCATTCTTGGGTGTCGGCATCACCTTGTACATTTGATACATATCTCATCAGGATATAGGGTGAGAATTCTTTCTTCTCTTCGTCAGACAGTTTATCATAGAAATCATAATCTCTCTTATCAACTGCATTTAATTCACGTTTAATATCAAGTGCCATCTTTTTCTTTACTCAAATAATATAACATTTTAACACGTTCCATGGCCGCCTGCAAAGTGGGATTTGTCTTTGCTTCCCTACGGATGTTTGCCCAGAGCTGATCTTCTCGCATCTGATCAATTAATGGTCGGCCATCTGCTGTGCGTGGGTCAAAATTTGGATCGTCCTTGTCATAATCCCAGCCAACTACTTGCCTAGTGCTAGGATCGGAACCAAACTCTCTAGCATAGACTACGTTGTCTACACGTTCATGTATATAGGTTGCACCTGGTTTAAGATTTCCCATATTACCAACACCTAGAATAGTCAACGATCTCACTTTGTCGGCTAACTTCTTTGACAAAGAACGCACATGCCGGTTTATCTCCACCGTGTAATGGCGTGGTCAACAACTGTCCCGGTTTCATCTTTGGAAAATACCATTTAACATCTTGGTAAATGTTAATGATATCAATTTCAAAAAACTCAGGACGGAAACTACTTAACGGATTAAATGTAAATGTTTTAAATCCTCTATCGTTCAAGCTAGTAAGTGGCAACACTTCCATTTCTGGGCCAGTTGGGTCGCCTACAATGGTGCACCAATCTAACGGCATAGTAATTTCATGTGGGCCCACTTTAAGTACAGCGGCGGGTCCTGTAAATGATTCTAAAAAGATTAATGGCAGAAAGAAGTAATCAGGATTTTGATTGTCGCTGTTATCTAAAACAGAAAATCTAAAATCTTCATCAATCTCATCTGGTAAATCATTTAGATAGAATGTTTTGTTGTCTAATGTTAATATTTGCATCTTAGTATTTTACCTTTTCAATAGCGAACGGATACTTCGCTTCTTTATAGAACCGTTTCCGTTCAGTGAGATGACGTTTAGCATATTTCGTGTTTGCTGTGACATCCCAGATCTGGACAAAGTCTTTATCTTCTGCCTTTCGAATACCTCGTCCAATACTTTGTATAACTCGTACAAAGCTCTTTCCGGGCTCCAAAAGAACCAAATTAAAAATCCTAGGGATATTAATACCCACAGCGGCCACACCATAAGTCGCCACAATAATCTTGTTATCGCTGGTTTTAATTTCATCATATTCTTCTTTTCTATCTTTAGTTTTAACAGCGCCGCTGATAAAAACAGACTCTGGAAGTTCGTTAACTAAAAATTTTCCTGACTCAATCCTGTCAACTAGGACTAACGTATTTCCGCTGTCTGCAATTCCTTTTATCATCTTAGATACCCACAGCATGCGATCTTCGTCGGTAACAAGATACTTTAATTCTGCCGGGTAACTTTCAAATTCTCGAAGCTCTTGCGATTGTATGATATTAACATGACAAGCACTTAATACCCCTCTTTGTTGTAAATCATGTGCAGATACACGATTAATCACGTCGCCTAAACTGCATCGAATACTTTCAAATTGTAAGTCATCTTTAGGAACTGTTCCAGTTAATCCCCAGCGAATCGGCGCATGAGCAAAATTAACTGTTAATAATTTTTTTAATACTTCTGCTTTGGCTTGATGTACTTCGTCTATGATGATGGTTTTAACATTGTCTAAAAATTCTGCAAGGGTCAATACAGAATCATCGTTGTGTGATTTCTTATCTAAGATGTTTAGGCTCTGCCACGTGCAAATAGTATGAGTTTTGTTTAATTCTTTCCTATCGCCGTAGTACACACCAACGTCTAATCCACAATTTCTAAAATCTTCTTCAGTTTGCTCAACAAGACTTTTATTTGGTACGATGGTCATCGTCCTGCCGTATTTTTCGCATATCTTACTCAGCGTGGCTGTGATAATAGTTTTTCCTGCCCCTGTAGCAACTTCCTGTAGAGCCTGTGGTGCACCTAAGAAATTATTAATAACCTCACACTGATAGTCACGCAATCTGATAGGCTGACCAGCCATCATGTGACCTTCTGGCCAGCAAGTATCGCCCCAATAGTCCTCGCCTACTTGACTAAATGCTAGCGACTCAGATACTCTGTGATCTTCGACTTCGATATAATACCCCCATTGCTCTAACAGTGGAAGGATGCGATCAAGTAGGCTAACATACGTAGTTCCGCCTAGTCCAAAAAACGTAGTACAACCATCCCAACGTCCAAGTTTGTACGCCGGCATGTATCTTGCCGCTGGATCAAAGTACTTGAATTTTTTAACTAGTTCTTTCCTAGTATCTAAATCTAAGCCTTCAATTTTTACGTTAACTTCGTCTTTTATTATTAGTTTAGCTGTTGACAACGTTTACTCCGTGTGGTTGCTTATTGTTATAATACACTATATTAGGTGGTGATTGCAAGAGCACACTCATAGAAAAATGTATCTGACTATAGTAACCTAAGTTAATAATTGTGTTGATTTTAATACCGGATTTTACCAAAGGTTTAGGAATTTTTGTACTGACAAATACTAGCCTAGTATTCTCACTGATTTCATTGTTTAAATTATTTTCACGTACATACTGATTAAACCCGCCACTACTTTGATTAGGAGTCCTAAATAAAACCGCGATTTGATCATTGGTGATTCCGCAATCTAATGCGTGTTGATGCCATTTAACTGTGTGCTCAATTTCACTACCGCCGGGGATAATGATTAGTGTTGGACCACTGAATTTTAAAACATCATTAAATTCTGCAATTTCGTATGTATTACTGTCGATGTATAGTGCGTTGATACTATTAAGGATACTACGAATGACAGGAGAATCTGATGCATTTTTAAAATCTTCATCAACAGATTCGTCCCAGGTAGTAATCCCCCGATGCTTGGCATAGAATAAAAAATCTATCACATTATCAGTATCGTATGCCGCTATTTTGCTAGATGCGTTTTTAAATCCGTAAGTTGAGCCGTCCTTAATAACCATAGGAGCGTGATCGTTTATATTGTCCAATACAGTGTTTATTTCTGCAACATAATCTTTAAATTTAGTATCGGGCTCGAATCCTAACGGAACAAGATTTAGAGAAATCCATATAATGTTTTCTTCTTTAAGAGAAAAAATCCAAGCCTTTTCATCTTGATCCCATTTGGCTACTAATTCCTTCAATGCTGTGTTCCATTGCACAGACCGCCAATTGGTGCTGTTTATGTAATCGTGTATTTTTTTGATTAATTGTTCATCGTAAGGAAATTTAACTTTTATCGCATTAGACCCTTTGTAGTCTGCTATCTGTACAGATTTATTCTGGCTGACTAATCTAAATCCTTGTTGGTAAACAGGATTGTCTAAATCTATTGATGTGTTGAACGATACTTCTAATTGTGTTTTATAACGCTTGATAATTTTTAAACATTGGGTAGCTTGCTTTTCTGTGAGGGCGTTTCCTAAATGTATCTGTACGCCGACTGAATTTAAAAAGTTGTATTCCCAACCGACTTGGGGCATTAGTGGGGTATCAAACAGGTACTTGCCTTCGCAGGCTAACCGGAGTATTAGTTCTTCTACGTACATGATTATATTTGTACATCTTCCATTCCGGCTGTTCTAAGTTTAATGATGTTAGAAACTTGCCATTGTTTGATATCAAGGCCTTTGATAATTCCTAACCACTGATTACGCAACAATGCAAATTCGTTGATAATCTTTTCTAGGTCAACTACGTCGGCCTCACCTTCAACATACTTTTCGCAGTCTCTACTGCTTAGAGCTCGTTGATAATTTTCAAGATACTTCTTAAACGCTTTTGATTTAGTGCGTCTAAGTTCGATATTTAGGTATTCCAACACAGCTTCAATTTCTTGAAGCTGGTTGAAACGTTGTTCGACGATGCCAGGAAGAGCCGCACTAGCCTTTTCGAGATTTCCGTAGACTTTTACTTCCTTCCTAGCCTCTTCTAATTGAGAATAATAATACTCAATACAATCGGGCAAGTGAGAAATATCTCGACTAACCTTACTGTACCACATTAGTAATCCTCGTCTTCGTAACCATAATTATCTTCGTCGTTAAGTTCGTCATCGTCGACTCCCTCTTCGGCAACTACGGTTTTAATTGCTTCATCTAAATGCGGATCATATCCAGTATAACCAGATAATGTGTCTGCATCAATATCGTGACCCAACAAGAAATCAACGTATTGATTTGCGGCCATTTCACGATTTTTTTCTGGAATATATTCACGGAACATATCCCAAACAGTAATGATTAGATGTTCATCCATTATGCTTCTTCTTCCTCTGTTTCAACCGGTTCGGTCGTTGTAGTTAAAGATTCTGCCGCCTTTGTATCCCACTGTTTCATGATAATGTGCAACTTATCTTCAGTCCAGTTTTTACGGAATTCGGCAATAATCTCTCCAGACTCCTTGTCTGTGTATGCTAATTTATTCCCTACCTTAGATAATACACCCATCTTTTCGAACATGTCAACTAGTCCGGAAGTAGGTGCCATACCTGTTGAATATGGAATCTTAACTTGTACACTTTCAAATGGTTTAGCATAACGTGTTTTCATAATCTTACACGCTGAACGAATACCTAATACATCACTTACTTTATTACCATCCTCATCCTCTTTGAGTTTGAGTTTTTTCATAGCAACAACGATTGAGCTTGCATAAACGAAACCTTGACCACCTGAAATCTTGTCATCTGGATCAAACATATCCTGTGATGCGTATGTATGATTAGTACAAACAAGTCCAACATTATAGTTACCAAACTGATTTACACAGTTACGAACCAATGCTGTAAGTGCTTTAGGTTTACGGCCCATATCACCTTTTAAGTCACCTGCTTCGAACTGATTTACATCAGTCGGAGTAAGCAACATACCAAGTGAGTCGATTACAAACAATACCTTTGGACGTTCTTCGTCTGGCATTGATTTGTATTCTTTCATGAACTCGTTGATAGTTTTAGCAACATCATCAATCATCGCCATGTTGAGTTTCAAAAGTTTTTCTTCTGAAATATCAACACCTAATGCTTCTAACCACGCTTGATCCAAAGCATTTTCTGTGTCGATTAAGACAACAAAAATACCTTGTTCTTGTGCGGCTTTAATAATGTTACCAGAACAGATATATGATTTACCTGCACCTGATTCGCCTGCAAATACCGTTACTTTACCTAGTGGAACTCCTTTAAAGAAGTCACCAGAAATAAGGTAGTTGAGTGCGTAATTGCCCGTTGAGATCCAGTCTGTTGGATCGTTAAAGCCTATACCTAAGCCGTCAATTGACTTAGTGATAGACTTACGGAACTTCGAAACATCGAAGGCTTTTCCCATAGTCTATCTCCTAATTATTGTTTTTGACGGTTACGGATCATTGCAAGAATGTCTTGTGCTCTTGCACTTGCTTCACTGCCAGCCGCTGGTGTAGCTTTCGCTTCCACAGGAGCAGATTCAGCAACTTGAGGTGCGGGTGCTGATGCCGCTGGCTCAAAAGGGGCGTCATCATCTTCCCCGACTACAGGAGCTGCCTTTGGGGCTGCCGCTGGTGTATTTGAACCTGTTGCAGATCCACTACCACCCATTCCTGCTGGTTTAAAGTATTGACCCCAACGTTCCATGTCAAATGCTTCACCATCTACTGATGCTTCAAACATTTCTTTCATGACTTTGAGTTCAACTTCACCTGGCTTCTTAGGTAGGAAGTCTTTGAGATTAAACAAACCATGCTCTTTGAGAGCCGCTTGTTCTGCATCATCTAATGCACGTTCACGACGAGCATACTTAGATGTGCTGTAGTCAGCGTAACCACCTTTTGATGTTTTAGTGATTTTGAAATCAACACCACGTAAGATGTCTGTTGGTAGATCTTCCATGTCTGGATCCATTAGTGCCGCTTTAACGATGTTAAAGATTTGGCTACCGATGATGAATCTGCGGATTGGATTCTCTGGAGTTTTGTCTTCTTTTAATGGACCATCAACTACAAAGCCCTGGAACAAGTAACTACGCTTCTTCCAATATTTACGACCCATGTCTTCTAAGCTCTTGTCTTTGAACCAAGGGCGTACCTCAGTTAGGATTGGACAAGTTTCGCCCCACATTTCCATACAAGGAACTTGTACAGTAACTGGCTTGGAATTGGTTTCTCCCTTGATACCTGCGAAAGGTAATTTAATCATCGCACGTTCTACCCAAAAGAAAGTGTTATCACCGTCTGCGTCTGGTAGGAAACGTACTACTGCTTCTGAATTTTCTGGGATATTCCAGTGTGGATAAATTGCGTTGTCGCCGCCGCCTGTGGATTGACCACTTGATTTATTTTGCGCTTCTTGAAGTTTAGCGCGGATTTCTGCCAAAGATGCCATAATTTTTCTCCTTAATAATATGCCTTTGTTTTGCTTCTATGCCTCTTTTCTCCATGCAACTACATAAAGAAAAAACTAGCATACGTTTAATTGTATGCTAGTTTATTTATCCTGTCAATGTTTATCTAGGATAATTTCTGGTTATTTTAACCAATTATTTGTTGCGAAGGTTTGCCAATACTTTACCAGCAATACGTTTGCCTTTTGCACCGCCACCTGCTGATTTTTCAATCTTAGAAAAGTTTTTACCAGGTTTGCCAATGTCTTTACCAGCGGCTGCCTTCTTAGCAGAATAGTCACCAGTAGATTCTTTTGTATCTTTTGCTGTGTGTTTTTCAGTTTCTCTACGTGCCTTGTCACTTAGATTGGTGACTTTACCACGTGGATCTTTTTTAGTTGCTTTCATCCAAGGTGTTTCTTTTTTCCAAGCATCGGCCTCAGTAATCGGTAAACCAGCAAGACGGCGCATTTCTGCCATCTGCTGACGTGATTCAAACTCACGCTTAACTTCTTCTTTTTTAATTTGGAGTAGTTGCTCTGCTAGTTCGCCGGCCTTCTCTCCATATTTCTTAGTAACTTCAATCTTGATGGATTCGTCGCCGCGTGGTACTGTGCCAACCATATCTGGATCATCGCCACGATTAATACTTGTCATTACGATGCGAGCAATTTCTGTCATCGCTTCTTGTGGCAATCTAGGTTGCTTCATATCTTCATACGTATCTAATTTCTTTTCAGCTTCTTTATCGCCGGTGGCAAATGCCTTCACACCTTTTAGAGCATCTTTCATTTTGTGTCCGATGCCGGGCTTTTTACCTGCTGACTTTAGCCATGTCTTGTCGGATTTATCTTTTAAATTTTCCATTTCGACTTGTCCTTCATCGGTCTCGTCGTGTGCTTGTTTAACATCGTGACGACCGTGTGCTTTGGCGATACGATTTACCATCGGAATCAAATACCAAAACCAATTTTCAAATCCGCCTGGATTTGTATCGTAATCCATGTGTGCGCTGTGTTGAGCGGCACGGCACATCTTGTCAAATTCGTTTGTTTGTTTATTTGCACGAGCGATTTTTGCCAAATCCATGTATAGGTTTTTAGCGTATGTTGAATCACCATGTTTTTCTAATCTACGTGGATAGTAATCGCTAATTGCATCGATCATTTGTCCGGCAACATCTGGAGTCATTGATGCCCAGCTTTCTTCTAGAGATGGTTCTTCTTGGACATGTTCTAATGCAACCTCATCGGCCCATGATTCAAATTTGCTAAACACATCTTCTTTAACTTCGTCGCAGGTGCATTCGTCTTCGCATCCGCAATCGTGTTCGTCGTCTTTTGAATCTTCTCCAACGTAATCTTCTAAATCAAGTTCGCCTGCTTCTTGCATGATTGAATATACTAATGGGAAATATTGTGCTAGATCTTCTTTGAAAGAGCTAACTGTAAATTTAGATTTGTAGTCTTCTAATGTTGCTGGATCGATTTCAGTTTGTTCGATTAGATCGGCAGCTTCTAATGACTCTCTCCAAGATTCGTAATGTGTTTGCTTGGTGATGGATTCTAGTGTAGAACGCAAGGTGTTTAATTTACTACCAACACGATCTACGATGCCACGTGCTTCTGTTGTTAATTGTTCTGTATTGCCAACTTGACGTTTGAATGTACTTAGAGCTTTGATTTGCTCGCTCATCTTGATAATTTCACTACCAGTCACATCGTATGGAGCACCACCATTGGCTACGTGACGTTGCATAGCACGAGCACCGGCTAGATGTGCCATCGGATATTTAAAACGTTCGCCGGCTTCATTCTGGATGAAGATTGCCTTGATATTATTACCGCGGCTACGAGCACCTCTGTCTTCGCCAACCTTTTGATTATGACGTATGATTAATAGTGTTTTCTCTAGTGGGCGATATGAGCTCTTTGAGCTACCGTACATTTGTGCTTCAGTCATGTTGTCTTCCTTGGATCCGTTTTGTGCTAGATATTGAAAATCAGATTTTTCTAAATTGCCTTTAGAAATATCTCTTGCGTCGAATCGTAAAATTCTACGCATTGCAAATTGTCTCATTTCTTTTAAGAAGTCGTACCAATATTCTGTAGTAATTGGATCGTGTCCTTCTAAAATTCCTTGGCTATAAAATAATTTTAGTGTACCTAAATTGTTAATGCTCATGCTAACACGACCCAGATTATTACCTTCAACAACGAAGTCAAAATCAAAAAATCTTGCTTCTGTTGGGTCTACTGTAACACCGCCGTTCTCGTCGCCCATTTGTAGGTTAGAAAACCGACTGCGTACTTTGTCAAATAAGTCCTGTGCAATTAGTTCTATAGCGTTCATGTGTGTATTTATTAAAAACTGTTGCTTATATAAATGGGTAGCGGAAGCTCCATTTCGTCGTTTACATAGTCGTGCATAGTGTCATAAACCTGCGGATCCCACTCTTGTAACTGCATAATCATGCGTAGTGCTACCAGCATAGAAGCTACTAAGTCATCTGGCTCTTCGTTTTTACCTGAAAAACTAACACCCTGGGCGATATAGGTTTTAAGCTGACTGATAAAACTTTGCGAATGGATCGTTAATTTGCGATTTTCGATTAGGTGTTTTAATTTCGCACAGGTAGCAACTTTGGCTTTTTCTGTGGTATTATAGCCCTTGCGATAGCGTCTTACGTGCCCTTTCTTAATAGGCTCACTTAGAAACATTCCAGGAAAAGTTTCTTCTCCTAGCTCACTAATCGCCACCAAAGCCGCTTCACCTACGGTATTATTTTCTACTGAATAATAGATGCTACTGCTGGCACCGCGTTCTGAACAAGCATCGTCAATGTATTTGCAGATATCACGCATGATCTTGACTTGGCTTTGTATAGGAGTTAGATTATGATGCCACTCGCCCGCTTGTACTAGCGTAGGTAATTCAATAACTTCGATAGCACTATAGTTGCCTCCTGTGCCTAGCGCAGGGTCTAATGCGATGATATAGGTACACTTGGGATCAATCTTTTTATACCAGCGGGCTTGCCCCATTTTTACGATAGGATCTTTACCTTCCATCGTTGATAGGAAAATACTGCTGATAAGTGTTTCATCGTAGACTAAGAACTCGCATCCGTACTCACGGCGGAACCGCTCTTCACCGATGCGACCCATCTCAACTTCTTTCCATTTTTCATCACGGTCCGGGTGATCCCACCAGTTGGATTTATAGCCAAAGAATCCGTTAATGCCTAATCCGTCCTCTCGCTTGTTACCAAACTCATCTTCGTTTTTGATAGCACCGAACCAAATTTCAGCGAACTGATCTTCGTCCGAGTTAGGTGTTGATGTAATAATCGCCTTACCACCAGTTGCTAGTGTAGGAGATATCGAAGTCCAGAATTCTTTAGCGATATTAACTGGAACGAACGCAAACTCGTCACAATATAGTAGTGATATAGACATACCACGACCTGTGTTTTCTGTTGTTGTTTGTGCAACAATACGACTACCGTTGTCAAACTCAATTGACTGTTTGTTATAACTGGTAACACCACAGCGAATATGATCAGGACATAACTCGTATGCGTAACGAATACGTTGCATAATTTCCTGAGCACCTGTATATTTGTGCGCCGCGATAAGAATAGTTTGATCGGGCTTGAACATAGCATACCACAACAAGTAACCCACCGCAGTTGTTGTCTTACCACTTTGGCGTGGTAACATATTAACGTTGAATCGATAGTTATGTAAACTATCTACAAGAGCTTCTTGATATCCGTATGCTTGGTATTGGATTTGTCCTCTAGTAGGATGCTGGATGGCAAAGAATTTTTTTAAGAAATACTTGTGCCCAGTATCAAGGTCTGAACACAGTTGCAAATCAATAATATCCTGCTCTGAAAATTTCAGAGTCTTATTTGCGGTTTTGATTAGCGAGTTTGTTTGCGATAATGCCATGCGTTTATTTACTGAAAAAAATAGGCTCCGAAGAGCCTATTTGGTATGCCTGAATTAATTAGATATTTTTAATAAAATTTTGATATTCTTGATAAAGTTTAGCAGTAGCATCTAAAAGATTGCCTTGTTGTTCAGCAGGTTGATACTGTTCTACGCTCTCTGGAAGTGGGTTATCACCGCCACGAGCAGGAACTTGATCAAATCCTCTTACTTTATTAATGATATTAGCAAAATCGTTTGGATTAAATGAACGTGTATGTTCTTCTGGACTGTTATCAAATTGACGTAAACTTTCTAAGCCTAATTCTTCTTTGTCTGTTGCGCCTAATTCTTTAGCCATATCGCGTACTTGGTCAGCCATGTCGCCGATATCGCCATTACTTCCGCCTGCTAATGTAGCGGCAGCACCGTGCTCACCATCCATGTCTGTAGTCATTGGAGGCTCGCCACCTGTAATTTCTGCACCCATTGCGGCTTCTTCGTCTTCGATACCGTCAACTGCTTGTAGTGCAGATTTGATGTCGCTGTGCATTGGTTCGGCAGTCATTGGTTTTTCTGGCTGATTGATATCTTTGTCGCCTACTGTTTTAACACCAGCTAGGTTCATAATCTGTGTTAGCATGTCAGCAACTTCGCTGCCTGATGATGCAGATGCATTAAGGCTGAATGAAGCTGGAACTTGTGGTGCAGGAGCCTGTGTTCCTTCCGGAGCAGGCATCATGACACCTTCAGTAATAACTGTTAGTGCTGGGTCATTGGCCATCTGGACCTGTGGCTGAGGTGGACTTGCTTCATCTAGTTCGGCTAATCTCTTGAGTACGTCGATCATTTGCATGGTTTATTTCCTTGGGTCATAATCCGATTGCTGGATCGGACTTTGGTTAGTTGTTGCTATATCGTTTAATGTTTGGCCTGGATTTTTAATAACGTCATCCGCTGTTGAGTTAGGAATGACTTCGCCTCTTTCTTTACGATTAGCCTTTAGTTCATCATTTAATGCTTTTACAAAGCTAATGTTATATTCTGTACCGTAGTAGTCTTTTGAATCTACTTTAGGTGCTTCTGTATAATTTGAATCCTGTAGTAATGTGCCGTCTCTAGCCTCTCCTGGTTGTTGATAATACTCTGTTGGCTCGTTTGGTTTGCGAACAACAAGATAATCGGGGCCTAAGGCGATTGATGATGAAATGTATTCGTGTAGTTCCTGAGGAGTTGTTGGATAATCCAATGCAACTTCAAATACTGAAACTTGCTGATTTCTAATCTTTGGGAAATCCAAAGGTAGTGATTGAATTGGGCTTGTGCCTGACTTCTTAAAACTGGCTACTGAAAAACGCTCGAGGCATTGTTTCATGATAGCTTCTTTTTCAGCCGAAAGTTCGCCTGCGATTTTAATCCTAAAATCGTAAACTTTCTTACTTTCGGTTAGATAATCTTTTAATGTTTTCATAAGTAATTCCTACTCTTTATTTATCCATGCTTTTGAGTTTTGCGATGATACTATTACGGTCTGCAAGCACGTATCCTTCACCTGCGACAACACCATTATTCTCGCCTGCATCCTTTTTATCTATCGCTAGTTTTTTAAGCTGTAGATCTATCATCTTTAGCTTTTTGTCGATTTTATTGGATTTAGCAGTAATAGCGGCGTTAAGCATATTGCCCGCAACTTCGAACATTCTGGCACCGTAACGTGCTTCTACATTCATACCTAAATCCATCAAATCGTCATAGGCTTGTTCTGCTTTTGAAGCTAGCGCATCTAGCTCTGCGTCACTGATATCGCCCAGTCCACGGACTTGTGGCAGTGCCGCACTAATTTTATCAAATTCTGCTAGGCTTTGTTGTAAATCAACATGTGTAGGTGCTGGTTCTGCAGGGGGTAATTCAACCGGGGTTTCTTCAGCAGGTGCTATGTTTAAGAGTTCTTCGAGTTTCTTAGTCATAATATTACTTATTTTATTTCTTACCGGTATGGAAAATATCGTTCTCGTTTAGAACTCGGAATTTTAGGCCTTTCGCGGCACACCACTGATTGGCCACTTGCCATTTGGCCATGTTGCGCACAAACTGTGCTTGATTATAGGGATTCTTACCAACCTTTTCTTTTATCTGCTGATTTGATGGTTTGATTTCCCAGAGCTCTGCATGACGTTGCATGTTCTTGTCTAGGAATACTACAAGGAAATCAGGAACATAAATTGACTGTTTTCCTGTTAATGGATCTTTGTAGGGAATTTTTATGCTTTCGTTGGCCCACTCTTGTATACTGGGATTGTTGTCACACATCCGCATAACTGCTAACTCCCAACTACTGCGATAAAAAGGAGTTCCTGTACCTATGTACTTTTCTGGATTTTTTAATTTGAAAGGACCTTTGGCAAATTTTAAGCTCACGCTACAATCTCTCTAGATACCGCAGGTGTTGCCTTGTACGTGACACTTAACCCTAAGACGCTAGTTTTATATCTGTTGAAATTCAAAATAGCAGTCACCAATTCATTTAGAGCTACTTGATTTAATGATTTGATATTTTGTACGACGGCCATCGGATCGTAGCCATCGATATTCGATTGATAAAAAATCTGATATACGATTACTTCGGAAGAAGATTTACTAAATCCATTGCTTTCAAAAAACCCTAACAGTGCATCCCAAGCGTTAGCATCAACTTGGATGTTGATACCGTAGAAATTGTTAAGATTGTTTCGTGTTACATTTGCACTATCTGTGCTTGACACAGAGGGAATGTTATTATAAAAATTTGCCATTATTGATTCTTAGTTGTTAAACCAGGCACGACATCTGTTGCAGTACCTGTTGTTGGATTGGGTATAAAGTTTGAG